>CEVS01032942.1_pt1 | contig 11502 bp, 20 predicted proteins | sample 361571 | NCBI WGS metagenome assembly CEVS01 (sample SAMEA2623850, study PRJEB7988) | marine metagenome | isolation source: saline water (ENVO:00002010), including | reverse complement strand
CCGTTCCCGTTCCCGTTCCCGTTCCCGTTCCCGTTCCCGTTCCCGTTACCATTCCTATTGATGTTATTGTTATAATTTAACGTATTATTGGAGTTAAGGTTACTGAAACTATTTCCAGTTTTCTTTTTTGGTACAGTTCTGAGTCGGATAGGTTCATGAATATTTAAACCTTTCAGACGTTTACCTATAATATCAACTAATTGTGCCTTTGTTAAATTAGGGTCCGCGTGTCTCGATACACCTACTTTTTTCGCGATTCGGCGTATAGATGCAACTTTTGTCGATGAACTGAACAATTTTTCAAAATCTAATCGCGTTAGTGGTGATTTTCTATCGTATAAAAAAGACCTATCTGAACTCATTATGAGAGGTGGTAAAGGTAATTTACCATCCTGTGTAGTCGCATAAACATCACAAATTTGACTTCGTGACAATTTAAGGTTCGCGCCTGTATTTTGTTTAATAAGTGTTTTAATATCTTTTATATTTATTGTTGGATCACAGGCATCCATATTGTTATAAACCAACAAAAAAAGTTTATAACAATATTAAGTTTCCATACCTGCTAAATATAATTTCATTTTTTCTTCGTAATTCATGTTGAAATTGAAAACGTCAACCTGACCTATATCTATATCAACAACTTTACAATTTTGTAATATATTTTGTTGTCTATTATTTAATGTAGATGCAATTAATGCTTCTGCAAACTGTTTTGGACTTTTTATATCTTCTATGAATTCTGGTTCCATTTTCATACGAATACACAAAACTTTATTTGTTTTCTTGTCAAGAAATGGTGCAGATGGTAACGTTTCTAAAGTACCGCCATCTACATATACCATTCCTTCGTATCTATACGAAGAGAATATAAACGGTATTGCTATACTCATACATAACGCATCTATGACTTTCATATCTGGGTGTGTATCTTTTGAAAAATAAACAGTTTTAGAAGTATTTACACAAAACGCTGAAATATATAACTTCTTTTCTATATCTGAAAATGTTGGGTCTGATTCAAAAATATCTACAAATTTATCACGTATAGGTTTTAAATCAACTAAACCGTATTTATTCATGAAGCATTTTATATTAAGTTTGACTAATTTATTACCTTCGAGTTCGGCTAATTTGTATAATATATCATCTATACTAAACCCTAATGCTAAGAAAACAGTTATTATGGCGCCTGCTGATGCCCCTGAATATTCTTTTATGTTATCGAGTGAATCTTCTATTGTTTTGAGGTATCCTAACATCGAAAACCCACCCATTGCACCTGGTCCAATAACCAAGTACTCCATTTTATCATTTAATAATACTGAGGAAATTGCTTTCTCAAAAGAGCGAACACGAGTGCGAACACGAGTGTGTGTACAAAGGCCGAAGAAATGCTTGTTTGACCCGACAAGAAGAGTCCTTTGGATCCTGGTGGTATATTCAAGAGAATGCCTGGACTGAGTAGAATGAAGAGTGTGGTTGTAACAATTAGGTCTGATTTCGTGAGAACGATACCCATAGCCTTGGAAATAAGAGAGAACGCGAGGAAGAATACGAGTGCGTGAAAGAGAACTGCAGTTTGACCCGTGAGACCATCTCTGAACGCGATTTTTGAACCGTTTGTTCTGAGAAGAATACCTGGACTGAGCGCTAAAAAAAGCGAAGCTGGTAAAGCGACTTTTTGTGATGTGATATCTGGTAACATGTTTATTTATATATTATAATTACAATTTAATCTAGGACCCGTATTCAGAGTTGTAAAAGCAAAATTCAACAAATTCGTCATAATTTGCGTATTTTAAAATAAGATGTGACATTGTCGCATCGTATAGATACTGTTGTAGTATCCCCCACATATAACGAAGGTGGTCTTGGTGTTCTAATTCCCAATCGTTTATATGTAAAGGTTCATTTTGTTCAATAATTTCTTCGTTATCGCTATTGTAGGCTTCATTACCGTTCATAGCTTCGTATACGTATTGATTCCAAACCATTATTGTTATTTAATCTTGTTTTTTATCCTTAATACCCGTAAGAGAAAGAGATGTAGATTCCTTTGTTGGTAAGTTATCGAGTATAACCTTTAAGCAATTTGTTGCCTGTTCTTCGTTTCCGTCAAAATATGTGGTGAGACCTTCCATGACTGAGGTTTTGTTTAAACCTTGTTTCCTGGAACTTTTCTTAACTGAAATTTTACCCTTTTTGAGGTTTATAACATCTAAACCATTATCGGTCATAGTTTTCTTGACCTGTAATTTTAAAGATTTTTCTGCCTGTACTAAAATCTTTATATCTTCTCGGGCTTCTGTAATTTGCTTGTTAAGTTCAACCAATTTAGAGACGCTGTTTGAAAGTTCTTCTGTAGGATTCCCTGACATAATGTTTTATATATAAAATACGTTTTTATTCTTTAAATAATTAATTTAACACAATGGGCGACGCATAGTATCTGGTGCTATAGTGGAGTTATTCCACACGAATGGTTCTTTAGAGTTTGGTGGATCGGCACGAACTTGTCTGTTACCGTTTCTCAAAGCGCCACCAACTGTTTCTGGGAAACCAATTTGTTGTCTTGGTTCGAGAAAGTTTTGTCCGGCGAGTACATCTTCTGGCGCGAATTCACCGAAGTCTTCCTGGGACGCAACTTCTTTTGGGAGGAGAGAGGATGCCAAACCGGTACCCGCTTTCATTTCACATTTAGCCGCTGGCTCTTCTGTAGCCGCACCTTCAACTTGTTCATTAGCTGGTGCACTGAATTCAAATCCTTGTTCCTTGATGGAATACATAGAGGAATAGGAAGTTGTTATGTAGTAAATTGCTACCGCGATAGCGAGGGCGAGTATAACTTTTCTAACTGGGATTTTATTATATCTCTTCATCATCTTTATATATACTAAATAATTTTTTTTATTTCGAATCTTCGACTTCAGTTTCATCTTCAAACATGTATTCTTCTGGGTAAGATTCGACTGGAGATTCTTCTGTCTCTGGTTCTTCACTTTTTTCTTCGTGGATTTTTACTTGAACAAGATTCCATGATGGACCAAATGCTTTCTTCGCAAACCATATTCCTGCAAATTCCACAAATACTGAACAGTCTTTTCCTGAACAAAAGACTGAATTAGTATCGGATAATTCAACGAGTTGTTTTTCGGAATCGAAAATACGAGTTGCTTCTATAATATCTGTTGAAATATCTTCACTTTTTGTGAAAGCATTATTAATAATTTTTTCTGGAAGTTCTTTTCCGAACCACTCTTTACTATTTTCTAGAGCTGAAGAGAGAATAGACGCGTTGATCGTGTCAATTTTAGACTGATTTTCTTCTGAACAAATATCAAAAGATACTTCTCCTGTACTTACATCAACATCTGAGACTTTAACATCCGAAAGTTTAATAAAACATTTCTTATTTTCTTGTGTGAGTGCCTTAACATGGTACATACCATCTTCACCTTTGACTGGTGTACCGTAAATCATTTATATGTTACATTGGTTTCATTTCTTTAAACCAATAAATGGTATCATAGCAGATTTTTCAAGTAATGGTTTTGGAACCCATTGGTCTCTAATTGGTTTGAACCCATAAAGAGTTTCTTCCATTCTTACATTATTTATTTTTGATGGTAAAGGTCTTGGTTTATTTGGCCTGAAATTCATTTCGTTACGTACATAGTTTTGGTTTGGATTTGGTCTCCATTTCATTTTTTCCATATTAAAAACATGGTTAGATTGAGTTCGTAAATAGTTAGGAGGTGTTTTCATTTCATTATGGTTTGCTTTTAACCCGTAAAATATGTCTTTACTCAATTTTGGTTTGGATGGTGTTGTTGTTGCGAGTTTATACTTTTGTGGGTTGATATTTGTAGCTTTTTTAATTATTTGTGGACCAACCTTTGTATACGTTCGGAACGTGTGTGCAGGTTTACCAAGTTTAATACCGACCTTCTTTGCAATTGTATCCATAGAATCCGTACTCAAAATTTTCTTTTTTGACATTGTTCTTGCGAGTAAAATCATGCGTTTGCGATTCTTTTCTTTTTTAGCTGGGTCTGGTCTAAGACCTATTTTTTGCATGGTGTATATGTCTTCTATGAGATAATGCTTTGTCGGTATGCTAAGATATTTATACTTTTTTACATAAGAAAGGTTCCTATTTTGATTTGTAAATGACATGTTAGTACCACCTCTAAAATTTGCCTTTGCGACGTTATAACCAAGTTGTTTTGGTCGCATAAATGCAATATCGAGAATACCTCCAAAATTTTTATCTTCAAGTTTACCGGTTTTTGTATTAACCAATCGAAATTTCATATCTAACGTAAACAATTCAACGTCTATGAGTACATTAGACCCCCCTTTTACGTTTTTACGTTTAGGCATTAACGAGTACCTTCGCGTAACATGGTACCCCTTAGACCCTTTACCAGTTGCAGTTGCTAAACCGATATACTTCGCAACTTTATAAGCCCAATTTGTTCTGTATACAGCGCTAGCATTATTACTATAATTAAATTTGTTTTCGTTAAAATATTGATCTGTTTCTGTAATAACTTTATTTATAATTTTATAATTATCACGTTGTGCTATTTCACCCAATTTATTCCAAAGTAAAAGTTTAATGGCTTGTAATTTACCAAAATACTTATCATCAGGTTTCATTTTAGGTACAAATTTTGTATCAATATCCGATGTTATTACTCTATCATTTTCAGTTAAATAAAAATTTACAGCTTCACCACCACTAATGATCAAATCACCCATTGGTTTTAAAAACTTCGTTAAATCGTCTATTATATCATACATAAGTGGACGTATTGATTCTGTGACGAGTACTTTAGAAGCTTCATCAAACGTTTCGTTTGGGTAAAGTCTATGTACACGAGTTCTAAACTTTTTAATATTTTCTCTCGAGTACTCTGAAATGTATTTATACAAGGTTTTATCACCAAAACACACCTTTCTCTTCACCCAGTCTTCAATAGTTTTATCAGAAAAATCATTGAATAAATAAAAGAAGTTTTTAGGTAAATTCTTTACTGTCTTCCGTGGTAAAACATCACCGTTTTTTAAAGGTTTTTTGGTAGTACCTGGTTTCTTAGTTACCATTATTATATTGTGTATATAATAATATGGATTGTCAGAGTGATGCAAATAAGTGTGATGAAATATTCGGTGAGTGTAGATGTTATGCTGATGTAAACTCAGAAGATCCAAAAAATATACAAGTATGTGGTATACGTAAGAATGGGTATGTGGTACGGTGTAAACCAGGATGCTGCCACGGTGGTTGCCCTGGTCAATGTAAAGGAGCTAAAGCACGCGAACCATACTCCTTTGGTAAATATACAATACCATATGATAATCAAGTTAAAAAAACGTTTGAAATGTTATTTTCAACCATGATAACATTGGTTATTTTGAGTTCAATTTTAGTATTTAGAAAAATGACTTAAAGATACGTCTTGTATATAAGATATAAAAATGTCCATTGAATCCGTTCTCGAAGAAATCACCGCACTCCGTTCTGATATTAAATCACTTTCCAAAATTGTTAGAAAAATTAAAGCTAAACAGGATGACCCGACAGGTGAAAAGGCGGCGTCTCGCGCAAAGAATAACGGGTTTAATCGTAAACAAGCTATTTCCGAAAAACTTCGTAATTTCCTCGAACTCCCAGAAGGTGAGTTAGTGTCTAGAAGTACCGTGACACGAGCAATTAACAATTACGTGACTGAGAATAACTTGAAACACCCAGATAATGGTCGTATTCTTATGCTCGATGATAAATTGAAGAATCTTCTTCAACCACCGGACGATGTTCAAATTACCTTTTTGAATTTACAAAAATATTTGAGTCCGCATTATACTCGCGTCGAAAGTGCGTAATAATAACTTAAGTAACTTAAAAAAAATATACAATTAACTTAATATAATACAATAAATGATTATTGATAGGTCAAATATAGAGAACCTTGTTGGTACAAAAATATCTAATATAGATTTGTACCAAAAAGCATTTACACATAAATCTGTTTTAAAAGAAAATGAAAACTTAGATGGGTCGTTCGAAACTCTAGAGTTCATTGGTGATTCCGTGTTAGGTTTTGTGATAACTAAGTATTTATTTGATAGATACGAAAATAAACAGGAAGGGTTTCTTACCAAAGCTCGTACAAAACTCGTTAGAGGTGAAACTCTTGCAAATATTGCAAACAAACTTGAACTTTATAAATGGGTTCAAATGGATGAAAAGGGTATGCGTAATCAATGGAATAAAAATCCAAAAATTCTCGAAGACGTTTTTGAATCAATTGTAGGTGCTATATACCTTGATCTTGGTTTACTTCATGCAAAACAGTTTATATTGAATATATATACGAACCCCGAATTTATAGATCTAAATTCTATAATGGTAGATGATAACTTTAAAGATCATCTTATGAGATATTGTCAAACAAACAATTTTAATTTACCTGAATACAGAGTTGTATCACACGAAAATGGTATTTTTTATATCGACGTGTACGTAAATAACATGTTTTTGGGTAGGGGTCACGCAAAAAATAAAAAACAGGCCGAACAAAACGCTGCAAAAAGGTTTTTTTATCCACCCCCTCCTCCCCCGGGTCCCGCGCCAAATAAATCAGAAAGATCGGAAATTTTACCACCCCCTCCACCAACTCCTCCACCACCTTCTTCGCAACTTTAATTATACTTAAAAAATAAGGGTTATTGTTACCTATAAAATGTTAAAACCGTGTTTATATATTGCTGGTGGTTTAATAGGTATAGTTGTTGGTATAAAATTACTTTTTTTCGTGGATCGTTTTGATGATACACCACCGTCTTCACCTACACGTGATAAATTGGAAGACGATGATTCTGAAGTACAATCTTCGTCCGATGAAGAGACTATGATTGTTGAAAATGAAGTGTCGTCAAGAAGTGGACATACTATAAAATCGAAGTTTGAGCGTAAAATTATGAAATTGTCACACATGAAAAAGCAGGACCTTATTGATGAATGTGTGCGTAGGAACATTGTGTGTACAGGAACTGTACGTGTTTTACGAGAACGAATACGCATTGCACGCGAAGATGAAAAGAAGGCTTAAAAATTATAGTAGTAATTAATTCAGTATGCACCCGAATGTTAAAAAATGGTTAGAATTTGAGTATGCACCACAGAAATCTCAAGAATGGTTAGATCTTAGAATGGGTATGCTCACGGCAAGTGATGCTGCATCGGCTATAGGTGTTAACAAATATGAAACGCCTCATCAACTCCTTTTACGTAAGTGTGGTAAAGGTCCAGTTTTTACAGGTAATGAAGCAACGAGACACGGTGAAAAATACGAAGACGAGGCGCGTATACTTTATGAAGAACGTCACAACGAAGTTGTTCATGAATTAGGATTATGTCCACACCCCAAATATTCTTTTTTAGGTGGTAGTCCAGACGGAGTAAGTGAATCAGGTAAGTTAGTTGAAATTAAGTGTCCCATGATGAGAGCAATAGATGATAGTGTACCCGAACATTACATGCCACAATTACAATTGTGTATGGACATTCTAGACTTGGAAGAGGCTGATTTTATTCAGTATAAACCAGAAGCATTGACATGGCCGAAACCAAGTGAGTTTATAGTTACGAACGTAAAACGTGATAGAGAATGGTTTGCTAAGTATATGCCTATAATGCGTGATTTTTGGGATAAGGTTGTATATCATAGAGAACATGGTATCGATGATCCACCGCCTAAAAAAACAAGAAAAAGAAAAGAATTAATCAGACCAGAATGTCCTATAGTTACAGACTCAGACGATGATTATTACGATGAATAAATAATAATAACTTTTATGCTAAAATTTAACACAATTTTAACATAAAAATATTAGTTTACTATAAAATGGTTAAGAATTGTTTAATCTCTAATCTTAAAGATAATGATATTGCACCAAAGGCGTGTGAACCAGTGAGCGAAGACGTGTGTAAATCTGGGTTTATGGCGCCAGCAGATAAGATAATATTACCAGAAGGTTTAGAAGAAGGTGTTTGTTGTAAATGTAAAAGTGGTGAAGATTGTAAATATTGTAGAGATGAAAAGAAATGTACTAGTAGTGCTGATATTGATATGAAAACTAAAGATAAATTTATAATATCAACTTCCCTTTGTTTTTCCGATTTAGATGAAGTCGTTGATTCGGAAGATGATATAAGCGGTGATTTAAAAGAAGAATTAGAAAAGGCAGAAGATGAAAGGGAAGAAGACGAAGAAGATATGTATGAGGATTTGAGATACGGTGAGTATGAACCAGAGTCTGTCGATGAAAATGGTAATTTATTTGGTATAAATTATTGGTACATATTAGTTTCGGTAATTATAGCAGCCGCATGTCTAACATTGTTTACTGTAATGAAAAGTAAAAAAAATGTCAGGGTATAATAAATGGATAAAACATTTGGTTCTCGAGCTGAAGTGTGGCACTGTACCGCACTCAAAACAACAGGTGGCCTTACGAAGAAAGATCTCGTACAAGACAAGTACGGTAAGATTGTGAGTAAAGCTGCGCGTAAAGCGGCAGTTACGCGTATGGAAAGAGAGGGTAAACAAGCACTCGTCAAAGTGTTCAAAGCAAAAAAGACTGGATTTAAACTTCAACCAAAGGAAGGTACAAAAAGATACAAAACATTGATTAAGAAAATGTTGTAATAGAGTAAGTAATAATGACACTCGCTAAGTGGGACGAATCTATCAGAATAGCTAAAGTAAAAATGGGTTTAGACCCAAAATCGTACATCATGATAAAAGGCAAACTCCTCAAAGAGGCACAGGCGATTTATCAAATGTTGATACTAAACGAAAAATTATAAAACAAATTGGAACCCCTTAAGTCTCTGTGGCTCATAAACCACGAGCGAGTTAAGTTTCCAAGAAACACCGAACTTTTTATTCAAAAAATATACACTATTCATTTCGACAATCGCAGTTCCAGAATTCCTGGAATAGAGACCGTTTCTAATTTCATCGTATAAAGGTTTCTTTTCTTCGTCGTAAACGTGTGGTTTTACCTTATTGTCTATAGTAGAATCAACTTTAACCCTAAACTTTGGTTCACGATCGGGTGATTCCTTGATATTTGAAAAGAACATAGGTTTTAGTTCTTCTATACTCATTGGTTTACCGAAAATATCTTCACTCTGTTCCGAAACGGCACGTATAACCTTATCTTCGATTTCTCGCATACACTCATAAAACTTCTTTACAAAATTACCGTCTTCGTCCCACCCTTTCATTGCAAAGTCTATGTTATACTTTGTTGGACCGACCTCAGGTGTGAATCCCGAAATACCAAACGGCATATACATACGCGGAAAAATGATTTTCATAGATTTATCTTCGATATTACACAACGAAATCTTTCGACCATCGTAGTTGGCAATTTTCAGAGTATCTTTAGCGTTTATAAACTTTGCCATTATTGTATAAATGTATATGGTCTGTAAGCTTTAACCTTCTATTTATTAAAATCATTTTTTATAATTTATAGTTTTCTTATTGTTTTTATTGTTTTTATTTTTTAGAATCCAAGTATTTAAATAATTTATAAAAACTTTCATATTTTCTTTCGAATTTTTTTTCTCCCGTTCTAATCCACTTAGTTCTGCGTACGTAAAAAGGTTTTTCTGTTCTAAAAAATTTCTTCTAATTTTACTTAACTTCTGTTTTTTACGGTTATTTGGTTCTTCCGTAGATAATTTTCGTAAACGTCTTATTATAATATTTTCAAGATTTTTTCGGTTAAGATTTCCTCTTGGCATTTCTATATACTAACATTACTTTTTAGTCGGTGTTAAAAATGTACTCAACCCACTGTTAACATTTTTAGCACGCTGGGATTTAGTTGGTGTTACTGTTTCGAAAGCGGCCTTAAAGGCATTGCTTACAGTTTTTCTGAAAGGACTTGTCATACTATTTACTACTCTTTTACCAAACCCTGGAGAAACGGGTGATCTTTTTGGACTCGATTTGTTTGGTGTTGTTGTCATTTATATACACTAATATTTTCTTATTCTATATAAATGGCTCAGCAACATCAAGAGTGTCCACATGGTTTCCCTGTACATGAGTGTGACATATGTCAGTATTTACTTGCAACGCTGGAAAATATAAGAAACGGTCAGAGGACAATATCGAGAGATGTTTTACAAAGAATTCTTAGAATTATGTTAAATACCAATAATTATAGAATACGTCGTTCTTTACCTGATAGAATAACAATATCAAGTGAATTACGTGGATTTTTTGTGGAATATTTGAATAGTTTTAGGAATTCTTACCCTACTAATAGAGTAAATATAGCTAGAAATATAGTAAATTACATAAATACGAGAAATGCTATAGCTTCTGCACTTCGTAATTTACCAAATAATGTGAAGCGAAAAATAAATAAAAAGAAATAGTAATAATAATACCAGGTAATGAATTGGGTACGTCTCAAAATCATAGAGATACACGTTTCGTATATGATTATGAGGTATAACATGAAGAATAAAATATTTAGACAGTTCGACTCCTAACCTAATTTTCTATTTTTCTACGTTCAATATTTATCATATTTTGTTGTTTTGTAAGCTTATATTTATCGTTTCTTAATTCGTCTAATTCCTTTCTTAACTTTTCTATTTTTTTATCAATGTTTGTGACATTTTTTAATACATTTGCGTAATTTAGATGTGCATTTCCAGGACCTTTTTCCTTTTCATTTTTTTTGAAATTTTTACTCATTTGACGAATTTTGTTTAAACTATTTTTCTTTTTAAGTATTAAATTTACAAGCTGAAGTTTCTTAACCTGTATTAAATGTTTTAATGTTTTAATGTCTATATTCAAAGAATTTAAAGTTTTTTTTATTTTGTTTAATCTATTTAGTTTATTATTATCAAACCCCATTTATATAGATTTATAATTTTATTTAGGCGGAACACATAGAGCACTCTGCCTCTAGACTAAACTGGATCGGGCGCGCCTTTGCCTTACTTCTAAGGTAATACATACCCGTTTTCAAACCAGTTTTCCACGCGTACATGTGCATAGACGAAAGTTTTGAAACTGTAGGACTCTCGACGAATAAGTTCATACTTTGACTTTGGTCTATATATACACCCCTATCTGCAGCCATATCGATGATCGTTTTTTGACTCATTTCCCATACTGTCTTGTACAGTTCTTTAAGATCGTCTGGAATATCTATAATGTTTTGAACGGAACCATTTGCCTTAACCATCAAATCTTTCATTTCTTTCGACCAAAGTCCTATTTTTTTCAAATCTTTGACCAAGTGTTTGTTTACAACGACGAATTCACCCGCGAGGGTTCGTCTCAAATAAATGTTTGTCGTGTACGGTTCGAAACACTCGTTGTTTCCCAAAATTTGTGACGTTGAAGCTGTAGGCATGGGTGCGAGTAAGAGACTATTTCTCGTACCCTTTTT
>CEVS01061525.1_pt1 | contig 11517 bp, 14 predicted proteins | sample 361571 | NCBI WGS metagenome assembly CEVS01 (sample SAMEA2623850, study PRJEB7988) | marine metagenome | isolation source: saline water (ENVO:00002010), including | reverse complement strand
GTACATACCATCCCACCTTCGATGGTTGTCATGTGATGACCAAAGTAAAAAGAAAAGTTGGATACATCACCAAGAGTTCCGACCTTTTTTTCTTGATAGGTCGCTCCATGTGCCTCACAGCAATCCTCTATCAAAAAAATGTCTTTATCTTTACATAAATCTATTATCTGCTGTGAAATAGAATTAAAACCTAAACAATGTACAAGTGTTAGTCCAATTGTATTTTCATTTACTAATGGTAGTATTTTCTCAATATCGGTGGAAAAGGTTTCAAGTGAGACATCAACAAAAACAGGTTTGAGTCCGAGATTTACAACGGGTGATATATCACTTACCCAACCTAATGTTGGTACAATAACTTCTCCGTAACCTTTCATTTCTTTCATAATGGAGACCATGATATAATTTGCTGAAGCACCTGAGTTAACAAAAACACTATGTTTTACTCCTAACCACTCCGACCATTCTTTTTCAAATTGTCTGACTTTACTTCCTTGAGTAAATCTAACACCATCGATATTAATATGGTCAATTAGGGCAGTCTTATCATCCTTAGTGATACTATCGTTTATTAATTGCCACTTAAACATTATTTAACAAACGAGTTATATCGATAATTCAAGTTTTCTTTATTATTGAGATACCACTCAATAGTCTCTTCAATCCCACTTTCAATATCAATTGTTAATTCGAATCCACTTTCAAACATTGTCTTCATGTCTAATAACCTTATCTTGTCTCCGTTAGGTTTTGTTTTATCATAATTTATTTTTACATCAAATTTATTTGCTATTATATCAGCTATTTCTTTTATAGTTACTCCTTTACCACAACCAAGATTAACGGGTTTGGTAATTTTGTTTTCTACAACATGAATCATCCCTCTTGCGACATCACGGGCATGTATGAAATCTCTAATCGGTGAACCATCACCCCAAACTTCCATACTCTCACTTTGAGGGGTTATATTCGCTGCAATGATTGATGTTTTTTCTCCTTTTTGAATAAGTGATGGGATTACCATTGAATTTTTAATATCAAAATTATCCCAATTTCCATATACATTTGCAGGTCTCACAATTGAAATTTTATCCCAATCGTGTTGAATTTTATAACCATCGGCCTGTAACTCACCTATTCTTTTCGCCCAACCAGGTAATCTATCATTATCAGATGGAAATGTTTTCCACACATCCTCTTCTCTCATCAATTCGGCTGGACTGTAAACCCCAACAGAACTCGTATACAAATACCACTTGACATTTTGTCTAAATGCTGCTTCCATCATGTTTGTATTAAATCTTATCATTGGTAAAAAGTAATCAAGTGGTTGTGTAACCGACATTTTGGTTGAACCCTTCACACCTGCAACATGAAATACATAATCCATATCCTTACAAACATTAAAACAATTTTCATAAATTGTCAAATCTAACTTTTCAAATTCTACATTGTCAAAAAAATCAATTGGTTCATCAAGAGATACTACCTTAACCCTTGCTTCTTTTTCTAAAAGCAAACCGACCAATTCCCTTCCAATCATACCTGTACCACCAGTCACTAATACTTTTTTATCTTTAAATAAACTCATAATTTGATATACCTTTTGTTATGTTTTCTTATATAATCCACTTCTTTTTGTTTTTGAGAAATAGCTAATTGTAATGATTCAAATAGATATGGATTGAATAAACTTTCATCCGTCTTATATTCATTCCAAAACAATCTTACATTTTTCTTCAATATATTTGATGTTTTGTTTTTATGAGGGATTGATTTTACGACTTTCCAATCTTTATCCTTTTCTTTAATCCAATCTAAAAATTTAGGATTACTTAAATCCTTTAGTTCTATGAAGAAAACATTTTCTTGGTCATGTAGGCTTCTCTCATATTTGTGATATAGTAATGTATTCTCCATTCCAAAATCATGAAAGTTAGAATGTAATGTAGCCACCCACTCAAAACTTTTATCTTTTTTAATTTTATGAACCTCTGTTAAAAAATTATTTATAAGATTTGTTGTATCGTCATTATCATTAAAAGATTTTACTTCATACCCTTCATAAATTAATCTATTTTTTGCAGATGGTTCATGATTCATCAACTCTGTTATATATCCACTTTCCCATTTATCATATACATCTTTCAATCTGATTATATAAATGGTTTGATTAGAAAAAGATGTTTCAAAGAAATTGAGTTTATCATGATTTTCTTTCAAATCAGTCATTGTGACACAACCTAATTTAAGACTGTGTGGAATTTGTAATTTGTCTGAAAACCCATATACATAAAATGATTCATTCTTTTCAATTAATTGTTGAACTGATTTTTTCATATTAGTTGTGTGGTTAAATTCGTTTGCCATCTTGATAAGTGTGGTAATCTAATTTACCAGTGTATGGTTTATCCAAATCTATATCCCAAAGTAATCCATTTTCATAATGTGCCTCATACCTTATTCCTCCATCTTCATTATACCAAATTACCAATCCATGAACTTCTCCCTTACTCCAAGAAGATTCAACTTTTTTTGTACCATCAGAAAACCATTCGATGGTTTTACCATGTAATTTACCATTTTTAAAAGTCTTAATCTGTTTTAGAGAACCATCAGGCCACCAACCTTTAGATTCACCATCAGCTCTCTCACCATCTTTATAGTCCCATTGATATCTTAATTGACCATTATCCCAATATACTTCAAATGTTCCATTTTTAGGTGTATCATATGAAATACCATTTTCTATTCCAGTCTCATTGGCAAAGGCACCCTTCATAATAGGTGAATCATCATCAGGATCGTTTTCAAAATTATCCCAATCTATTTTATTTTGCATTATAGTGGTCACCCCATTCAATCAAGAGAGTCACGAGTGAATCGTATTTTGAAACTGGTTGTCTATTGTAAGCATGTTCGAATGCTGGAAACACATCATGCCATTCATCCAACACAACCACATGAACTCTTTTGAGTAAATTTTTAAATGCCTGTGTGTGGTCTTGGGTGTGTTGTTCACCTGCATCCAATGGTATCCTACTTCCAATGGATGTTCTGATTATGATTCTCGGTTGATATTGACCCTCTGATATAATTGTCATCTTGTCTACATGATTTACTAACTGATTTACAGCACATATCAGAAAATCAAATCTTGGATATGAAGTAATAGGTACAATTCCTTCGTATGACATACCCAATGACATTCCCATCTGTACATCTTCAAATACTGGTAACTCAATTCTTTTTTCTGTAGGAATTGTTTTGGTGGTGTTAAACATTGCATTACCACTATAATTTACAGCCTGTCCAAGAAAGATTGTATTATCTTTTTCAGCCAACCATTCCATTGAACGAATTATTTCATTCTTATATCTTAAATCTAAATGTTTCAACATCTCAGTTTCTTGAAATTTAGCCATTTCTTCTTTTTGTTTTGTTAATGAATCTACCATAATTTACTCCTTAAAATAATACCCAAGTGCCTGAACCATGATGTGGAAATCCTCTTTCGTACTGATAGTAAATCACATCATCAGGTACCTCTTGTTTTTTACCCCAAGTTTCATCTGTAGGTGTATTTGTTGAAAGATTATTATCTTCAACTACAAATTGTAGTGGTAAATCAAAGTTTTTTGCGTACTTGTAACATAAATGAAACTCACCAGTTTCAAATCCCATATCTCCTATAAAACACCATACTTTTCTATCAGAACCTTTTTGTTTGAGTGCCCAAGCTGTTCCAAGTGCCTGTGGTATAATTCCCCCTACTATGGCGGAGATAACAAAGTTATGCTCTTTGTTTATAATCTTCATACTCCTACCTCGTTTGACTTCGTCCATCAACCAATCTTTAGGAATACCATGTAAAAGTGCATGATAATGATTTCTCCAAGTTGAATAAACATAATCGTTAGGGTGTACATATTGAAAAATTTCTATTAATTCTTTTTCATTACCTTTTGAAAGGTGGACAGGTCCTAATACTTCACCAGTCTCCCATTCCTTTTTACATTCTAACTCGAAGTCTTCTAATTCTTCGATAGTCCAATCTACCTCTTTTACTTTTTGAAGGTGATTCGGTATATTCATTTTTTACTCCTATTTATCTCTTAGTGCCAATATAGGGTTGTCTATTGGCCAATTAATATTTAATCTTTCATCATTCCATTTTATAGATTCTTGTCCATCTATATCAACATAATCATTTGGATAAGATTGTGTATAGTGAAAAAGACAATCATCACTTAAACATAAGTGTCCATTCAAAAAACTTGGTGGTACTAATACGCTGATGTGATTCTTATCAGATAAAACATAACTCTCCCATTTCAAATATGTTGGAGAATCAGGTCTATTATCCACAACAAGAAAGTAAATCTCACCATACACACAAGAAATATGTTTCCAAGTTACATTATCACCATGTAAACCACGAAGAACATTCTTCTTGGAATAACTAAACTTAGAAATTTTCCATTCCAATCCATCAGGTAAAATTTCCTTGTCTTTTTCCCAAACAGTCCACATTTCACCACGATAATCATAGAATGGTTCAGGTTGAATTACCTTAACATCTTCAAATAATTCTGATTTGGTTATCTTAACATTAAATTTACTCATAAAAAACTATTCCATCCAATCTTTGTGTAAAATTATCTTTGTTCCATTTGTCGTACCACGAAATATTTTCACTAAAAAAATCTTTAGATTTTATATTAAAATTATCATTTAAAAAAGGTTCTTGATTTATCCCATTAAAAAATAAAAAAACTAAAGTTTTTAGTTTATTATTCTGAAGTCCTTTTCTAACAATTTCTTCAACATTAAATTTACTTGTTTTTTCTACACTTGTACCACCGACATCAGCATAAATTAAATTAACAGATTCGATAGGAACTTCAGGACATAAAATATCGTCTTTTATTACTTCATCATAATCAATCGATTCTTCCACAACTTCAAAATGAAATATTTTATCATAATCAAATCCTTCGTGTCTTTGTAATTCAGTTTCTACAGAACCAATATTTCCCCCACATACTAAAATATTTTGTAAAGGTTTACCACCCAAATACTTTTCTACATAAGGTAGATATACTTGATTCACGGATTTAAATCTGTCCACTATAAAACACTTCTCCAATAATTTAATAAATCTTCACAAATTTCTTCTAAACCTTTTGTTGGTTTCCAACCCGTCTTCTCTCTAAATTTATCACTACTCGGTATCTGTAATGTTATATCGGTTGGTCGTACCCTATCCTTATCAAGTTGTTTTATAAATGCCTTCGGTTGAATAGACTTTGATATTAACATATCTAATGCGTCACCAACCGTACAGGTATAATCTCCGCCAATATTGTATACATCACCATAATCACAACTATCAACTGCCAACCAATATGCTTCGACAGCATCTTCGATATGATTATAGGTTCTCACGGAATCAAGATTTCCGTGTTTTACTGGATAAATTGGAAAGCTGGGTGGAAAGTCTTTTGGAAAATCTTTTTTCTTTTCTGCCTCTACTATTTGATGTGCAAATGATGATAGTGCAAATCTTTTTCCTCTTCGAGCCCCTTCATGAGAAAACATCCGTGTGATTATAACCTTCATGTCATATGCTTTTGCATAATATTGTGACATTAAATCATGTCCTACCTTTGATATTGAGTAAGGGTTGGCTGCCCTAATACAATTTTCTTCTGTAATAGGTACTTCATCTTCGTTTGGATTTCCATATACCTCCGAAGAAGATACACTTACGATAGTTGGATTACAAATATTTCTCTGTTTTGCTATTCGTAACTCTTCCATCAAATTTGTCGTTCCGATTATATTTGTAGTCAAGGTTGTTGCTGGAGTAAGAAAACTTGTTTCAGGAAAACTTTGAGCTGCAAAATGGTAGACTATATCAGGTTTTGATATATCGATTATTCGTGATAGACTACCCCTATCGAGTAAATCGCATTCTTCGAATACAACCCTATCATTGCCGAAGAGATGTTTAATATTCTCTTCTTTACTTCTCCACCTTCGAGTGGCATATATTTGTATGTTTGGTATTTTTTTAAGAAGGTAATCAACCATATGACTACCAACAAAACCTGTAATTCCTGTAACTAAAACTCGCATAAAAAAATCCTCAAATTGAGGACACTATTCTTACTTAGTGCCTCCGTGTTTATAGTCTAAATTGGTCGGTTAGGTCTTTGGGTCTTCATTTACCCAGTTCACTCCAATTGACTTTTTAAAATTATCTATCTATAAATGGATGCTTAGCTGTATTGTCCTTCCATAGTAAACTACCACTCAAATCATACTGAGAACGAGATGCCTGTGCTACAAATTGGTCTAAGGCTTGTTGTATATGTAAACCCCCATATGTTGAACCCGATGTACCAATGACCACATAACTATGTATCTCACTAGCGTCTCCTGACTCCCATGTGTCTTTAAGGCTTGAACCCGATACTACAGCTGTCCATCTGGCTTCTGTAAGTAATGCAGGTTTTATTAAACTGTATGATCCTGATGCTGGTAATGTTATACCACTATTGTCGGCCATATTAAATCTCCGTTTTATAGTTCTTGAATATAAATATCATAAATCTAAAAAAAACTAACTTTTACTGTGTATATCTGCCATATCACCAAGTAATGATGATATACAAACCCTTCTCCAATCGGTTCCTCTATTGTATTGTCCAAATTCTTTATGTTTTTCATCTGTAATACCAAATATGGCACATTTTGATGGATATATATCAAGTTCTTTACAGATTTCTTTTTGTTTTTCATGATACTTGTCTTGTATATAATCAAATTCAAAATTATTGATTAATTTTAAACCCACATCAGGTCCTATCCAATTTATCATTTGAAAATCATTAAACACTTCAACAGGATCATCAATAAATTTTTTGGTCAATCTCATTCCTATTCGTAAATGTTCGGCTCCATAGAAACCTTTACTTAAACTAAAGGATATTCCTTCTATACAATCTCTATCAAAATCAAAATTAATTTCTCTTGCCATCACAAGATATGCACAATCTACAAATACTGATACACCTAATCTATCACTATCGTCTAATACTTTATCAGTATGTGGATGAACATCACCATAGTCTGAAAAGGGTAATGAAAAAATTACTGCATCACCTTTTTCAATTTCTCCATCTTCAATATATTTCCAATCATAACCATTTCTCCACATGATTTTGTGATACATAAAGTCACCTTTAAATATTCGAAATCTTTTCTTATGATTTGTCAAGTAAAAAAAATCGAAAGATTGTGAGGTTCCATGAACATATTGTAATGATTTATATTTTTCTAAATTTAAAAGATTATTTAATTTTGAATTCTGAATCCATTTAAGATATTCCTTACAAAAAGTTTCAGGTAAATCCTTAGTATATAAACAATCTCCACTAATACTTTTTTTAATAAATTCATATGCCTCTGTATCGGGTACAGGTCTTGATGATTTAAAACTCATATTATTTTCCTTCTTCTAAATTAGGTATTTGTATATTAGAACTCGTACCAAGTAAACTATCATTTTTTAAATTGGAATACTCACCATTTGAATCAACATAAAATAATAATAATTGAACTTGCAATTTACCATTAAAATCATTTCTCCAATGTGGAGTTTTAGAACCCTTATAAATTATCCCTTCCCCAACATTACAACTTTTTTCGATATTCACACCATCTATCTCAAAATTTATTTTCCAATCGATATCACAATGTGTAGTGATACTAACACCAAATTCTGATGCTTTCCTATCAATATGTTTTGGTAAACAATTTCCATAACGATATATTCTACCATAACTATATGTTGACTCTAAATCAAGACCTATAATGCCCGACACTTCTTCTTTCAAATCTGTGAGAATTTGTAATCCCAATGGTGGATTATAAAAAGCGGGAGAGTCCAATACTCTTGAAATTTCATACAAACCTTTAGATTCTAAATCAAGTAAATGTTTTGTTATTTCATCACATCTATCAATGGATAGAGCTTGAAATTTTATCGGATTCATTCGACTTATTTATTTTATATATTCTTTTAAAACTGAAATAACAATTGAATACTTTGTTTCTATACCAGTATTGGCTGAAAAATGTTGGTCTTGAGCATCAAAAGTATAACAATCACCACTTTTCCAATCGGTAATACATTCTTTCTCACATCCAAAAACTTGACCAACTTCCCAATCGGTCAAAAAAACTAAAACTCTTTCAAAATCTTCAAATTGTTTATTTAACTTTTTACATGCATAACCATGATTATCTCGATGTAAAGGTGCCATCTGACCTGGTCTCTGTACATTAATATTTGCCGAATAAGAACCTCTCTCAAATCCGATTTCTTTTATAAAATCTATAACTTCATCAGGAAGATTTTCATCCCAAACTTTATTTTGTGTACTGGCAACCCTATCCAACCCTTTAATTGCTCTATTTTCATAATGACTCTTATTATCTAATTTAAGTCTTTCGAGTGTCAAAGGTATTTTTGTAATATCAAAATTTAATTTAACATTTTTATAAAATTTTAACAATTTATTTTCCTGTTTACTTTAATAAATATTTCTTTTTTACAAACTCATAAATTTTATCATAATCTTGCACTTTATAATTTAACAAATGATTTTGATTATGAATCAATATATCTTTCATTTCTGAATACCATTCATCCATTTTTGTTTTTTTCATGTTACATAATCGTTTTACTTCTTCAATTATCATAAATAATCTTTTTTCATGATTTTCCTCTTCGTCATAAGATTCGTCAATCCAAGGCGAAAATGTTTTAAAACCTTGTACTTCACGGAGATTTCTCATCATATGAGGACTTCCAAACATAATAAATGGTGTGAGTGAAACTATTGGTTTGTAAGTTGTTTGACTGAAAAACATAGAATCAGAGTTGAAAACATCTTCAGTAACAATCATGTAGTACACTCGTCTGAATTGGTCACCATATGTATAACCACAAACATTTAAATTTTTATACTTTCCTTCGTCTAATTTATCAATTTTAGGTTCACCATCTACACTCAATGGTTGTAGTTTTCGTAATTTTTTCGACCATTTCTTAACATCATCTAAATTATCAACTATAAAATCAAATTCATCAGGCCATGGTTGTTTTCCAATAGAACCATAATCCTTCGAACCTATAGATACGAGACCTTTACTTATTAAATCATTTTTATATATCATTGATAATAATGCCACTCTATCTGGCCTTAATGTTTTATTGTATGATAAAAAGTAATAATCTCTATTTGAAACATTTTCTACATCTTCCCACATATTAATTGATGGTTCTTTAGGAAAAGTATCATCACTCAAATCCCACTCACCATTATGAAGTTGTAAAAAAGACTCGACACAAGTTTCGAGTTTATGTTCAGTAATCAATATATTTATTTTGTTTTTTATCTTGTTGTTCGAACAAAAATTATCATATTGTTTTTTTAAATTGTAATTACTCTGTACCAATAAAACATTTTCTAATGGGATTTTTGATTCATTAAACTTATCATGTATTTGTTTTAAAGTCTCTTGTTCTAAATGTCCTTCGGCATATGATGATATTATATATAAAGTTTTTTTATCAAACTTTTTGACCTTTTCGAATTCATCAACAAAATGATTCATGCCCCCATGAGGACTAATCAATATAAAGTCTGAATATTCTTTTTTTAAATCTTGAAATACAGTATTAGCTAACTTCAACACCACTCTCCTTGATTATTTTTTCTAATATACCTTTGAACTCTTCAATAAATTCATGTTCAAATAGTTTCTCTTGATTATACTTTACCTTTGGTAGTAAATCATTGTAAATTGATTGTAGCTCGGTTTGAGGTAAATTACAAACTCGTTCTATTTCACTATAAGTTTTTTTAAGTCTTTCATCATTTGATATTATAGTATCATATGTTTCATCAAACATTTCAGAAAAAGATTCAAATCCCAAACTTTTCAAATGTTCAATGGTGAATGGAGTACCAATTATTATTGTGGGCTGTGTAATCCAACCTATGAAAGTTTTTTCTGAAAAATAACTAAATCTACCGTGGTCACAATCATTCGAACTTTCTGTTGCTATATTAAAATATGTATCACTTATCATATCCAAATTTTTTAACACCCAAGGTCTATAATAATGATTAAACTTTGCCATAATGGGATTTTTGATTATCAATGGGGTGTCCCAAAATTCATCATGTTCAATATTAATTGGTAACTCGTCTAATATTTTTATCGAGTGAGTAAAATCTTCGATGTCAAGACTTTCACTATAATTCTTCCATTCTTCTACCATTCTATCCTTTGTGTGTTCTACAAAGTTTATACCTTGACCAAGACAGAAACTATAGTATCCATCTTTTAATAATTTGTTATAGTGTAATTTATAAAATAAATAATGTCTATGTTCTCTATAATGTGCATTAAAACATAAAAATTTCTTAGATTTATTTTTACTTTTTAACTCTTCAATGTAATCATCAGTATAAGGAAATTTGTCCGAGTATTTTTCTAACCAAGGTATTCCAATGTCATATTTATTTGTAGCAACACCACTAAAAGAAAGCTTAAAAGAATTTGGTATTTGTGTACGATAGTTAGAATTTAGAAAAAATATTTTTTCTCTTTTAATCCCAATCGAATCACAATAATTTATTACCTTATACCAAAAGTGGTCGGTATCAAATTCCGTAGATGTGGAAAATAATAATATTAATTTATTTTTATTTACATAATCAACTATTTCAATGGGTATATTTTTTTCAATTACATCTTTATTGTCTGTGTAAACATATTCAGAACAAAAATCATTTCTGACATACCAAATATTAATTTTACCATCTGCAAGAACAATACTATCATTATTTCTAAACTCCAAATGTTTACAAATGTGATTATTAAGTGGAGTATGACCAATAAAATGCTGTCCATCAGTTATGTTATGAAATACTATATTATTAAAAAAATCTGAAAAGTCTACATCTTGAAAATATTTTTTTATTTTAGAGCTCACAATTTATCACCGATACATCTTTTTTAAATTCTACTTCCTTTTTATGGGAGTTTGTAAAGTAAAATAATTTTAATATACTCTGAGACCATTCAACGGATGAATCTGTAAAAAATACAAAACCTTTTTTCTGATTGATTTCATTTTTATCGTATATTGATATAAACTCAATATCTATCTTTTGTCCTAATGAATCGATTATATTATTTTTACATTTTTTAAAATCAGTTTGATTATCACTTCGTATGTAAATTTTTAATGGAAATGTATTTTTTAGAATTTTATTGTACTGAGGAATGTTCAACATATTCCAATTTTTTACTTTATGGTCATTCTTCATATCACAACAAACTAAGTGTGACAGACATTCATGTCCGACATCAATACCAAATTGTTTATTGGTACGATTAAAGAAAAGATTGTCTTCATCTTTATGAAATTCC
>CEVS01055508.1_pt1 | contig 11527 bp, 13 predicted proteins | sample 361571 | NCBI WGS metagenome assembly CEVS01 (sample SAMEA2623850, study PRJEB7988) | marine metagenome | isolation source: saline water (ENVO:00002010), including | reverse complement strand
GTGAAATCAACATTGAATAAATTCAAAGCCCCATATGTCCAAATCAAGGCATAGGATAATCCCACCAACGGAAATGCTACATCTCTAATTGAACGGAAAGCAAAAATCAAAAGAACTACTACAACAATTAACGCTAAAATTACTAAAAGTGCTAAATTATCAAAAGTTCCACTATCGATATCATATGATAATAAATCCAGGGATACAACCCCATAATCCATAATTGATTCATCTGATAACTGCTCAAATTTTTCCCTTAATTGAGCCTGGACTTTCTTCCTTTCTTCTTCGTTTAAATCAGGATCGATTTCCAAAACCCATAGAGTAGAACTAGCAACTGGCGTACCATCACCGGAACCGTCAGACAAATAATCACATGTTGGATTGAAATCAAGGTCTTTGTTCAATAAGGCAGATGAGGCATAAGTTGCTGCTGAAAGAAATTGGTCATCATTTGATAATCGACATTCGACATCGTCATCTACAATCAAATCTAAAAGTTCATTCCAAGAATCTAGTTGAGACAAATTTGTTCCATTCGATTCTTCATCTAAAGCAAGCTGTAGAATATCTGGAGTTGTAGTCCATACAACAACAGAATTATTTTGTTCTAAAGATATTTCTTCTATCGATTCAAGATGCTGCTCCATCATTAGTATGTGATCAAAAGATAATACATTACCACCATCATCTCTTTCTACATCAATAAATAATGGTCTAGTCTCATTAGGAAAGTATTCATGAATTCTATCATGAGCATTTTTAGATTCCGATTCAGGAGCAAAAGCATCTAGATCAGTATTGAATTTAGGAGGTGAAGTAATTAGATTAGCCATTAAAATGACCGTAATTAGGCTAGTTACCAACAAAATCGGAACTGATAACCTTCTAAACTGTCCTGCGAAAGAGGCCATCGCCTCCTCCAGTTTAGCAGTGTCCATAGGTTGGCCACAATGATTCAGTAAAAAAGTAAAGGGGTAATTCGTACATAATTGAGTTATTTTCTAAACGTACGTCATGGTGAAAGGATAAGTTCAAAACAAGTAGTTGACACGACAGGTCGTTCGCTATGCCAGTAAAGGTACTTATCATGGAAAAAAATGAGCTGAGATTTAGAATTGTTGGCGAGAGTCACACCGCCCTTCAAATGCTTCGTGAGCGCTTGAATAATCACAAAAATATTGACTATGCCAATTATTTCCCTGGCCACCCGGAATTGGATGATCCCGAATTTTTCATCCGTACTAAGGGAAAAGTTTCAGTTGAAAAACTGTTGAAAGATATCGTTCAAGATATTACTAAAGATTTCTCAGCCGTAAGCCTCTGAGGAGGCTTTATTGATGTCTTTTGACCCTCTATCCAAAATAATAGGATTAGAAGGTTATGCAACCGATACCAATGGAATTGGTGGTGTTTTAAAATCTCGTACAACTGATTTTAGGGTAGAAGAAATTTCTACCCCTTTACATTTAGACCCACGAGGAAGATTCACCGTTGCTAGAATAACACTCACTAACTGGGAAACCAATAGATTTTGTACCAATCTAGCACGTATTTTGAGTATCCCTAGGAATCGTATATTTTTTGCTGGAACTAAAGATAAGCGAGCTGTAACTCAACAATTATTCGTTATCGATGCAAATCAAAATAAAGTTTCACAGGTTGAAATGCCCGATGTTGAAATAGAAATTTTAGGTCGAACTCATCAGAAAATTGGATTTGGAAATCACCGAGGTAATCGATTCACAATTGTTGCCCGGGGATGCAGTCATTCGGATGGAACTCCAATGACTGAACAAGAAGCAATGGCAGAGGTTGAGAGAATTAAAGCCAAGTTAGACCAAAATGTTGGGAAAGACTTGTTTCCTAACTGGATTGGACCACAACGATTTGGTTCTGGAAGACCGGTTACTGCCGAGGTTGGAAGACATATCATCGCAGATAGATGGGAAGATGCGGTAATGACGTATTTATCGATGAAAGGTATCACAGAAAATACTGATGTAGAAAATTTTAGAAAATTCATTCGAGAAAACGGACCTATTGAAGAAGCATTAGAAATAATACCAAAGTGGCTGGGATTTGAGAAAAGAATGTTAGAACAGATAATTAGGCAACCTGATGATTGGGTTGCTGCAATTAAAAAATTACCAAATAATCTTCAGTTGATGACCATTCATGCGCTTCAATCAGTTGTTTTTAATAAATCGCTTAATGCTAGAATTTCTGCAAATTTGCCAATATCTGTTCCTGTGGCTGGAGATCTTGTTGGTAGAATAGATGAAAAAGGCCAGTTAGATGCTGGAAGTTGTATTGTAGTTGAAGATAGAACTCTGCCACGAATAAAAAGAAATTGTGAACTGGGGAGATTAACCCCTACTGGACCATTACCAGGTAGTGAAATTTCTTCATGTGATGGAATTAGTGGAGAAATAGAAAAAACTGTCATTAAAGACATGGAATTAGAAGATGCAAATTGGTTCATCGAGAAAATACCTAGACTTTCTACTAAAGGTACTCGAAGAGCACTAGTGACAAGTTATGGGGATTTCCATGTAGATACTGTACCAATTGTCAATGATGATACCTTGGGTGAAAAATGGAAAAAAGGTCCGAGCGAAAATAGTCGCTGGAACCCTGAAGGTGCGTGTATAAGATTCAGATTCACACTTTCATCTGGTAGTTATGCAACTACCCTACTTAGAGAATTCATGCAATGTCCGTTAGAACAACTTTGATTTCAAAGAAGTCCCATAGATAAGACTTCAATTTCACCCACGCCGTGAATTAAGGACATCTTTTCTTCAAAGGCATCGGATAAGCCACCTTCTTTGTCAGACATAACAACGTGTACTTGAACAAATTTTAAACCAAAAGCAAGAGGTTTTACATCAACTGCTTGAATATCATAAGAATCACTTGCTAGAGACTTAACGGCCTCTGCGATAGATTCAGCATTAATATCCTCAACTTCAGAGTTAGGATTCAACTTATATGTCATTGCTACCATACCCATAATTTCACCTCAGGGACCTTGATAATCACAAGTAGAACAAATGTATAGGACTCCTTGATTTCTACATCTTGGGCTTCTTCCTATCGCCATTTCATTACATCCAGGACAAGGGAAACTGGTTGAACCTTCCTCCACTAACGGAACTCCAGATGATGTACAATTTGCTGCTCTCTCACTCATGAATATGCCTCAGGAACAAAGCCCCCCACGCCCTACCCTTCTTTATGGTTGCGTGAGATTTTATTTTAGAAAAATACCCATTTTGACTGAAGAATTAGCGGTCTATAACCGTTATTTGACCCGATAGACCAGTACTAACAACCAATTCTCCATCTCTCAAAGAACACCATCCGGATTCAATTCTAATGACATCGCCAATTCTAATTCTATCTATTTGCTCACCCCATAATACTAATCCGACTAATCCCGTTTCATCCCTTCCACATGATGCCGCTAAAGGTCCATTATATCTCTCGGAGTGAATAATTCTCCTTGGATAAATCCTCAATATTACTAGTTCCAGTCGATTTACTACTCGATTTGGTTGTAAATCTTTGACATATTCTCTTCTAAATTGTTTTTTATTTCGCCTAAATTTCCTACTAGATGGTCTGTTTTCCATAAAAACAGAATTTCATCCTATGTTAATCAAAGTTAGGTTAGTTAGATTTTTTCTTTCTTCTAACCTTGAATGATGTGAAAACTTCTTCTGGACCTTCAACTATCTCATGGCCACCTAACTTAGGTTCTAGTAATTCTTCATAAGTAGATCTAATCGACATATCTTTTTCCATCATCCATGGCATAAAATTTCGACACACTAAATATACTTCAGAAGATGAATTTCTAGAAGCATCTGGTGAAAATCTTCTAACATCGGAGAAGTAAGGTTTTACAGCCTTAATTAATTCCTCGACTCCGATTCCTTGAAATAATTTTGAAGTAAATGAACCACCTTTACACAATAACTTCATTGAGAAATCAAAAACATCTGCTACTAAAGTCATTGCTACTGTTTGATCCACATCCCATTTACCAGTGATGTCTGGTGAAATATCTGAAACTATAGTGTTGATTGGACGACCTTGTAACTCGTCGAGGATCCTCTCTTGAGTTAATTCCTCAGTAATATCTCCAACTAATAGTGTAGCACCTTCTACTGGCTGGCAAGGCTCTAAATCAACACCAATTACAACCCCATCTTCTCCAGTCAGTTCAACAGCAACTTGTGCCCAACCACCCGGGTGGCAACCTACATCGAGAACTACGTCACTTTCCCTAATTAGTTTGAATCTCTTTTGGATTTGTATTAACTTAAATGCTGAGCGAGCTCTGTAACCACTGGCCTTGGCTTGTCTTCTCCAAGAATCTCGTTTATGATTCTCTATCCAATGGTCTGCCATGAAGCCTCACCTAAACGACTGTAAAAGGTTCTCGCAATTGAAACCTCTTATTGTAAATCATCTAAGCATAGGGATGAATAGGGTCGACCTCTTCGGATGATTATGGCAAGATGGTCTGAAGATGGTCTTGAATTGTCAGTTGTCGATTGTCTACTTTCTATGTTGATTTGTCTAATTTTATTCATTCCAGCATCGAGTGCACTGATTGTTGATGCATCCGAGGAATGGAATGATTCTATCTTAGTTGAAGGTGGACGAAGTATTCTAGTTGAGGAAATAAGTGCGACTTGGTGCCAGAGTTGTGCTGAAATTGATCCATACTTGATGGAAGTTGCAGATGCCCATGGCTCACGTATAGCAATGGTAACATATCATCCGACTGATGGTTTAGATGCTTTTCAACCTCCAGCATCTCAACATCGTATTGAACGACTAGAAATTACACATCCTGGAGTTGGTTCTACTCCTACTTTCATTGTTGATAGCGGTCAACAAAGAATCGGCTCACAATCATGGCCTGATGTGCAGAAAGATATTCTCTCGAAAGAAGTTACAAATCTAAACCCAAGTGAATTAGGATTTCTCATTTCAAAGAATAATAATAACACTATAACTGCTTCAGTACAAACTTTTAATGATTTAGACAACGGAAAAAATATTTCACAATTATCATTCATACTGGTTAAGCATTCTCAATTGGTGCCTGAAGGATTTGACAATCCTGGTGGCAAAGAACGTGATAGAGTTGTATATGGAGTTGCAGAATGTAACATACAAAACAACTCCATCACATATTCAGATGGAATGTTACACTCAAGTGTAAATGATAATTCTTGTAAAACTGGATTTTCTGTAACCTTTGAGCAAGAAGGACAATTTAGTGTAATTTTGATTCATGAAAAGTTGTATCAAAATTTGTCTTCTGATGAGCCATCCTCTACTTACGGTGTTGTTGAATTTGCATTTAGAGATTTAGAAAATACTGAATCATGGGATAATCTTTTGATAATTCTAATTGGTTTTACCCTCGTAGGTTTTTTATGGAAATACTATCAAAAAACCAATAAATAAGCAGTTAAACTACATAAACTGGATTTATTTTTCCGTTTTTCGGACAAAATTGAACATGAGACCGGATACTTGATAACCTCCGAGGAGAATCATATATCATGGAAGAAGCTTGGGAAGATGTTGAGTGGAAAGAGGAGAGACCATTGAAGGAATGGTATGTTGAGTATATCGCAGTAGTTAATGAGATCAAATTTCATCACATGTCAATACTATATGGTGAAGACTACACTGATGTTCAAAGAAGTCTTTTGCATGAAGTTAGAAGGTCATATGAAGTTAATGATAAAATAGATGTAACTATAATTAAGATTAAAGAAACTGATGAAAAGAAAACCGATGCTGCTCTTTTTGAAGGACTATTTGTCCCTTAACTATTCTCTCAGTTGATACCTTATTTCAATGATATCAGAAGTATTTACAAGTAAATATTCATCATATGAATCAACTACTGTATCGCCAACAGTCATTACAAGTTCATGTGTGGAATTTACCCTATATTCAAAAATTCCAGTTTCATCAAAATGATACCCCCAAATATCAAAGAATACTCCGATTGGAATATCAATTGGTTCATTTGATTCGATATGAAGACGACCTGAACTATCGTGGGTGTGAACGGCATGCATTTCTTCACCTTGCTCATTACAAATATCTGTCATTATTCCTATATTGGCTGGGATTAATTCTTGTTCTCCATCAATAAAAATCTTCAGCACAGCATGGTCATGCCTAGCCAAACCATCGTGATCAAGACATTCTCTAGAAATAGGGTCGGGATCTAAAGAAGAATTTGTAATTTCAGAGGTTTCATTTGTTTCATCTTCTATTACCTCCTCTTTTTCCTCGGAAGAAAAGATATCCATTACTGAAAAATTTGCTTGCTTTGCAGCGATAAAAATTAGAATAATAAAAGAAACTGTTGTCACGACAGACCAAAACTTACTTTCATTATTCAAACTAACACCTGCATTTACTTATTCCATTCAGAGTTATTATCGAAGAGTTTATTCAATCGGAAGAAACCAACAAATGCTGCTATATTTGCGATGTGAGCAGTAGTACAGTATAGACAGATTCTTTCTTCTTGAATTTCGTAAGAAACAAGGAGTCCAATCACTAAAATTCCTATACCTGTTGACAATAATCCCATTTTGATTAGTCTCTCTGCTAATGGGTGATTTCTGTCTTGTTGTAAAACAAAAACTATGAAAAGTAATAATGCAAAGACTGCCATACCAATTAATCCCCAAGACAAACCAAATATTGGGTCTACATTGAGTTCGGAATTTCCTAATAAATCATCACATGAGAAAGTATCATTTGTCGAACAAAAACTTCCCCCTTCACTGATTTTTGATGATATCCACAATGTTTGTGTAGATACTGCAAAACCAGCTAATGCTATCAATTGCAATCCCCCTAATAATTGTCCACGCGCAGTTTCCAAAGATGGGAATCTAGATTTTAGTGAAGAGGTTAGCATGTTACCCCAGGGTGAAACAATAAAAAATCCAATCAATGTTGGAATCAAATAAAATGAAAGTATTAGATTGGAGGACATATCAAACACCTGCCCTAGGGACTAATCTAAAAATTGCATCGCTAATTTCTTCATTTGTATTTTCCGAGGAAGACCATGCAATTATTCCATCAGGTTGAATCAAGAAATAATTTGGAGTACCTGGAATTCCCCATTCTGCCATATTATCTTGATCTAAATCATCTATGTAAGGGAAGTTATGTGCTGCACCGGGTCTAGTACTACAATCCCCACCAGCGCAACTTTCGCCACCAGTTTTGTCTCTAAATGCCTCAATTTCATTTCTACTTGAATCGTGACCTTGGATACTCAGTTCAGTAGCACTAGCAAGGAAATTAACATGAGCGCCATCCCAATTAGGATTATTTGCATTGAAATAATCTGCATACTCACCATATTCTTCAGCGGATTGGACACAATAAGGACAATCTGTATCCATGAACTCAATGGCTACCCACTGTCCATTAATATCTCCTTCTTGCCAAGAAGTATTGAAGTAACTTTCAAAATCAAATTCAGACCATGCTGAGCCATTGTAAAATTTACCTTCAACATCTGGAGCCCTCTGGCCTTGGCTAGTTCCAACAGATATTGGATTTGCCGTAAATGCAATAATCATAATTCCAATAAAAAATAATGACATGACCTTAATTAAAGCACTTCCAACTGCTCCTGCATTTTCATCTTCAATAATTTCTAATTTCATATTTTCACAGTCCTATTTCGTTAATTAAGCACTTAGCTGTATGTCTAATTGCTTCCTCACTGTTGTAGCGCACATCATATCCTGTTGAAAGCATTTTGTCAATGCTGAGCATGGCTTTTGGAATATCTCCAGCCCATCCTCTATCTCCACCGGTATATTCTATAGAAGCACCATCACACCCAGTTTCTTCAATAACAATTTCAGCAATCCTAGTCACTGATGAAGTATCATGACTTCCCAAATTGAATAAGTTCAATGGTTCATTAGAATTATCCATTACATGCAATATTCCATCAACACAGTCACCTACTTCCATGTAGGATTTTTCTTGCAATCCATTTCCTAAAACTTCGAGTGTTTCTGGATTGGCTTTCAATTTATGAATAAAATCAAAAATTACTCCATGAGTACCGCGCTCTCCGATGATATTGGCGAATCTAAAAATCCATGCTTGTAATCCAAAAGTTCCAACCCAACTACTGATTAATCCTTCACCAGCCTGTTTACTTGCGCCATAAAGTGAAATTGGCATACAAGGACCATGGTTTTCTGGAGTTGGCATAGGAGCATTTTCACCATAAACGACAGATGAAGAGGCAAAAACTATTTTTTTAACATCGAATTTCCTCATCGATTCAAGAATATTGTAAGTTGCTATTGTACCTTGTTTGAGATCAGTATCAGTGATTTTGGTGCCAAGCCTAATATCTGGATTTGCTGCAAGATGATAAACGCAATCAATCTTGTCCATTACACTGTACACATCCTCAAAATTTGTGATATCACCGTTTATCAAAGTAACATTTTCTGAATCTATATGTTGTTGAATAAATTCTAATTTACCACTGGATAAATTATCTAAAACAGTAACATGATCTCCGCGAGATACGAGTCTGTCAATCAAATGCGAACCAATAAAACCAGCACCTCCAGTTACCAAGGCTCGCATGAACACACCAACTATTGCACCCGTATAAGTAAAATGGTATATCGATAGAAACCATCTCTTTGATAACCATTGACTAAAATGAGAAAAATTGCTGCAGAGCAGTAGGTGTTAAAATGGCCAAAGAAAATAAAATAGAAAAAAATGAAGAGAATGAAATGACTGAAGACAACAGAAGTGTACTTGTTGGATATGTTAGAAAGAGCAATGCTGGTGGGGCACTAAAAGTGTCGATAAATAGTGATGCCTTTTCTGACTGTTCTACATACGTAACTAGTGATGGACAAACATATGTTCCACTAGTTGTTTCTCTTAATGCTTTAACCAAGGTATTACAAGGTGAAAGAGCGGTTACAACTATCAGTCAAATGCAAGATTAGATTGATTCAAACTAATTTGCAAGGTGTGAATGAGTTCACATCATTAATGCCCATAGCCATTCTTAGGAGTGGTTATGGGCTCTCCTAATCAATTCATCACCTCGTCAACATATGTATCAATAGCAATATATAGTCCTGGATTTCAGGTTAGTGTGTGGAAGTGATGGGTGCACATTCCGATGAAACCAATCGATTCATCGTGGCAGGAATGCCGATGTATAACGAAGAAGAGACCATCGGCACCGTCGTCACTAAGGCTCTAAGGCATGTGGATGCAGTAATTTGTATTGATGATGGTTCATCTGATTCAAGTGCCCGAATTGCAGAAAAATGTGGTGCAATAGTAGTAAGGCATAGAATAAATCGAGGATATGGTGGCGCCCTCAAATCTCTTTTCATCAAAGCGAGAGAACTCAATGCTGACGCTCTTGTAGTCCTCGATAGCGATGGACAGCATGAAACATCTGATATTCCCAAATTATTACAACCAATTTTATCCGGTGAGGCTGACTTTACTATCGGTTCAAGGTTCATAAATGGAGGCGGAGGTACTGATATGCCCGCATATAGAAGACTGGGGATTAAAGTAATCACTGCTGCAAGTAATCTTTCAAGCGATTTAGGAATCAAAGATACTCAGTCTGGATTTAGGGCCTTTTCTCGCTCTGCGATTGAAAGACTACGATTTGATTCTGAAGGAATGGAATTGTCTTTAGAAATGTTAGAAGATGCCCATGATAAAGATCTTACAATTCAAGAAGTTCCAACCATTATTCGCTATGATGTCCCTAAGGGCTCGAACTTTACCGCTGTATCTCACGGCTTTACTGTACTTTCGTGGGCGATGCTTTCCCTCTCACAGAAAAAGCCAATATTGGTATTGGGAATTCCTGGACTAGGATTATTCGCTACAGGGGCTGCTATGGGGCTTAATCTTGCTCAAGGAGTCACTGATGAGATTGATAATTACATTGGAACAGGTCTCTCAGCTGTTTGGATTGGCGTCCTTGGACTATCATTGATGGCAACTGGACTTGTTCTACAAAGTGCAAGAGGATTCCTAAAACACCTATTAGTTCGAGAGTTTGGATTAGATTGATGCATTGTTCTAATACAACTAAAAATGAACTAATATTAAATCTGTAGATAGTATTGTTCAAGACCCCACTATATGTCGACAAGTCATGAGCGAGAGAGACAGACCTATCAGGGATGCTCTCAACAATGTTTCTGAACAGTTAACCAATATTAGAAGACGGGTTGCAAAATCTACAAATGATAAGTTAGATAGTCTATATGGAAATATTCTCGCTTCACCTGCTACAGTCGTGATTCTGTTAGTGATAATAGCGGCTTTTTTTGCTCAACAGGGAATGAGTTTTCAAGATCAAATTGATGATGACGTAGAAATTTTCCTTCCAGATGGCGCTCCATCTACAGAACTATTGCTTGAAGTTAGAGAAGAATGGTCTACAGATATAACTATTATTTACATTAAAACAAATAATGCCGACCCGACTCTTGATGAAAATAATAGACCAATGTGGGTTCAAGGTGAAGATAATATTACCGATAAAGCAATTCTTGAAGAAATCAGTTGGGTCGAAGGAGATGACCGAAATATTGGTGGAGATTCTATTAGTAGAGGTATCGACTACGACAAAGATGACCATGGAAGAAATGATGGTGTATTGTGGATAATATCACCCGCACAAATTATCAAAGAGATTAATTCTGCCGATGGGAGATTTAACAATTCGTTTTGTAATAACATTGTAGACACTAGAGACCCAGGTGAATTGGTCAGTTTTGATATTCCATGTGACATGCTACCACCTGGAGGCGAATATGCGATACCTGAGCAAGCACAAATTGACCAAATCATTGAAGAATCTAATGGAAGTTTTGGAGCTCTAATAAAAGATACTAATGACATGGATCCAAATTATGACAGTGATGGAGATGGAGATCCAACAAATGATATGGACGGTGATGGAATATGGGATACTACTGCTATAATTGTAGGTATGAGCCAAGATTTTGATTCAATGGAAGATTTTGCAGACTTCAAAGAATTGATGAGTCATTTTGAGAGGGTGATAGATAATCGTCCAGGATACGAAGATGAAAGTCCGGTTTTGGAAGAAATGACTGTTACTGGTTTGAATAAAGTGTTAGAAGATGTTTCTGAAGAAATTTATCAGGATTTATTGATGATACTTCCTTGGTCAGTACTATTTACGATAATTATCATAACACTTCTTCATAGATCTGCCAAAGTAGTCGTAATTACTGGCCTTCCTATAGTGATGGCACTTGCCGTTACATTCGGCTCATCTGTTATTCTTGATTTCACGCTTACTCCTATGATAGTTGCAACTTTCCCAATATTAATTGGTTTAGGGGTTGATTATGCCTTACATATGGTAAATCGTATCGAAGAAGTGCGGCGAAAAGAACTTGTT
>CEVS01040698.1_pt1 | contig 11563 bp, 12 predicted proteins | sample 361571 | NCBI WGS metagenome assembly CEVS01 (sample SAMEA2623850, study PRJEB7988) | marine metagenome | isolation source: saline water (ENVO:00002010), including | reverse complement strand
GAAACAAGGCCTGATTGGTGTGTCTCAAGACAAAGAGTTTGGGGAGTGCCTCTTCCAATTTTCGTAAATAAAAAAACAAAAGAAATTTTAGTTGATGATGAGGTGATTGAAAACATTGCTTCTATTTATGAAAAAGAAGGTTCGGATTGTTGGTTTTCAGACAATCCTCAAAGATTTTTAGGAAAAAAATACAAATCTGAAAATTACGAAAAATTAAGTGATATTGTTGAGGTCTGGTTTGACAGTGGTTCCACTCATTCATTTGTTTTAGAAAAGAGAGACGATTTAAAATGGCCAGCATCAATGTATTTAGAAGGGTCAGACCAGCATAGAGGCTGGTTTCATTCTTCTTTATTGGAGTCGTGCGGAACTAGAGGCAGAGCACCTTTTGAAACTATTTTATCTCATGGCTTTGTTGTAGATGGTAAAGGTTTAAAAATGTCTAAGTCTTTAGGAAATGTAATTGCACCAGAAGATATTCTAAAAAAATATGGTGCTGATATTTTAAGAATTTGGGTAGCTTCATCAAATTATTCTGAGGACCTAAGAATAGATTATTCTATTTTAGATCAACACGCGGACTCCTATAGAAAAATAAGAAACACATTTAGATATTTATTAGGAAATATAAATGATAAATTTGAAATATCAGATTTTGAAGAAATAGATATACATAGTCTACCAGAGCTAGAGCAATTTATGCTTCACAAAATTTATAACTTAAATAACAATTTTGAAAAGTATTTTAAAAATTATGACTTTCACAATTTATATAAAGAGTTACTAAATTTTTGTACTGTCGATCTATCTGCTTTTTATTTTGATATAAGAAAAGATACTCTTTATTGTGATACTTTTAACTCGCATAAAAGAAAATCAACAATCATTTTATTGAATATAATTTTGGATTCATTACTCAAATGGTTTGCTCCTATTCTATCTTTTACAACAGAAGAAATTTATAAATTATTATTAAATAATAACAAAAGTATTCATCTTGAAAAATTTAAAAAATATCCATCAAAATTTAATAATAAAAAGTTAAATGATAAATGGATGGAATTAATCAAAATCAGAAATATATGTAATATTAGTATCGAAGAAAAAAGATCTTCAAAAGAAATCGGATCAAGTCTTGAAGCAGAATTAAAAATTGAAATAAATGCAAACTTGAAAGATTTAACAGACAATGTAGATTTTTCCGAGCTTTGTATTACCTCTAAAGCTGATGTTACTTATAGCAATAATGATGAAACTTTAGCATCTACATTTAAAGCAAAAGGCACAAAGTGTTCTTTGTGTTGGAAATTTAATGAAAATCCTTGTCAAAGAGAGAATTGTCCAAAATATTCTTTATGATATTAAAATATATTAGGAGAAAAACATTTATAGACATTTTAATTGTAATAGTAATATTCTTTATTGATAGAATTTCAAAATTAATTGTCATTAGTTACGATAAAAATAGTTTTTCTAATGACATGTTTTCTTCAAAATTTCTTAACATTTATTTGATTTGGAATGAAGGAATCGCTTTTGGCCTTTTTTCATTTAATGATAAATTTAATTATAATATTTTAACTTTTTTAATTTGTGTTATCACTGCTGTAGTATTATATTTTTTCCTCAAAACTAAAGGAATTGAAAAATATAGCTTCTTAATGATATTTAGCGGTTCCTTAGGAAATATTTTTGACAGATTATTTTATTCTGCAGTCCCAGATTTTATAGATATACATTATCAAAATTTTCATTGGTTTATATTTAATGTTGCTGATATATTTATTACTTTTGGAGTAATAATATTAATATTAAATGAGATTTTTTTAAAAAAGAATTAGTATGAAAAAAATTATATTTGCCTATATTTTTTTAATATTATTAAATTCTTGTCAATCAATTAGTGAAGGATTTAAATTAAAAGAAAATAGTGCCGACGAATTCTTAGTTGAAAAAAAAAATCCTTTAGTGTTACCTCCAAATTTTAATGAATTACCTAGTCCTTCAGGAGATGATTTGGGAGTAGAAAATAAAAATGATAATGATTTTGAGGTTATTATAAAATCAGGAAGCTCTAATGAAAATCAAGATCAAAATGAAATCAAATCGAATTCAACAGCAGAAACGGTTTTAAAAAATATTAAAAAAAATGAAGTTGACTAAAAATATTAATTTTAGAAACTTTAATATTAAAAAACCAAAGAAAAAAATAGCTAATTTACTCAAAGATTTATTAAATAATAATTACTCTATAATTGATTCGATGAGAAATTCTTATAAAGATTCTTTTATCAAAAAAAATATTTCAAAATATAAAAAATACTCAAATATTGTTCTTATAGGCATGGGCGGATCAATATTAGGCGCAAAGGCTATATATAATTTTTTAGAACATAAAATAAAAAAAAATTTTTATTTTATTGATAACTTTGATGAAGATAAAATAAGAAAAGTTCCATCTAAGAAAAATTTAAACTTAATTATATCAAAATCAGGAAACACCCTAGAGACAATAGTTAATTCAAATATTTTATTAAAAAGACAACAAACAAATTTATTTTTAACCGAGAATAATCACAATTATCTCAGAAAATTAGCTGAAAATTTAAAATCAGAAATTATTAATCACAATAATTTTATTGGAGGAAGATATTCAGTGCTTTCAGAAGTTGGAATGGTTCCAGCTTATCTCATGGGTTTAAATGTTAAAAATTTTAGAAAATTTAATGATTTAATTAAAAACAAAAATTTTATAAATGGTCTGATCATAAACGTTTCTCAAATTTTAAATTTAAATAAAAAAAAAAAATTTAATTCAATTATTTTAAATTATGACGACAGGTCTATAGATCTATTTTATTGGTACCAACAATTGGTAGCCGAAAGTTTGGGTAAAAAAAGCAAAGGAATTTTGCCTGTAGTATCTAGTATGCCAAGAGACAATCATAGTCTTATGCAATTTTATCTAGATGGAAAAAAAAATAATTTCTATACATTCTTTAATGTGATAAATGATGCTTCGTGCAAGATAAATTCTAATATGTTGCTAAGACAATTAAATTATTTAAATAATAAAAAAATAGAAAATATAAAAGATGCTCAATTTATAGCGACGCAAAATATTTTTAAAAAAAAAAAGATACCTTTCAGAACATTTAATATAAAAAAAAGAAGTGAAGAAACACTTGGTGAGCTATTTGTTTTCTTTATTTTAGAAACTATTCTATTAGGTAAAGCGCTAAATGTTAATCCTTTTGATCAACCATCTGTAGAACTTATTAAAAACGAAACAAAAAAAATATTAATTAAATATTAATTTGCAAATATAATTTTAGACAATCCATAATATCTTGTATCTAAAATATTTAGGTTTTCTGCTACATCTATTTTATCGTTTTTGTGTCTATGGATAACTATTAACCCATTTTCATCTAAAATTTTTTGTTGTTTGATATTGTAAATTAAATTATTAATATTTTTTTCCTGAAACGGAGGGTCTAAAAAAATTAAGTGATTTTTACTATTAATAATTTTATAATTTTTGAAATACTCAAAACAATTTGTATCAATTATCTCAAAATCATCTTCACTACAAATTCTTGATAAATTATTTTTTAAAATTTTAATTGCTCTAGAATAATTTTCAAAAAATATTACTTTCTTTGCCCCTCTTGAAAAACATTCAATTCCAAATGATCCGGTACCTGAAAATATATCTATGATAGTTGATTTAGTTATATCAACATGAAATTTTTTTGAATGTTTAAAAATATTAAAAATAGATTCTTTAACTAAATCTTTTAGGGGCCTAGTATTTTTATCGACTGGAAGATCAATTTTTTTACCTTTATATTTACCTCCAATAACCCTCATTTATCAATTACTTTGTAACCAATATCTTTTCTATAAAATCCGTTACTCCAATTAATGTTATTTATTATCTTTATTGCTTTCTCTCTCCCATTTTTGAAATTATTAGATCTAATTACTATATTTAAAACTCTACCACCGTTAGAAAAAACTTTATCTTTTTCATTTCGTGTTCCAGCATGAAAAATATATTCGTTTTTTTGCAAAATAATATTATTTAAATTTTCAATTTCGATATTATTTATAAATTTGTCAGGATATCCTTTAGAACATAGCACTATACAAAGACTTTTATCTTCATGCCAATCTAATTTAATCATATTTAATGTTTTATTAATGCATGCTTCTATAATTTCTCCAAAATCTGTTTTAAGTTTAGGAAGAATTGTTTGACACTCAGGGTCACCCATTCTAACATTATATTCAATTAAATAAGGCTCGTCATTTACGATCATTAAACCTGCGTACAAGAAACCTTGAAAGTCTGTATTTAAATCACTTAAGCCCTTCAATGTTGGTTTTATAATTTTATTTAAAATTTTATTATTTAAGTTAGAGCTTTCAAGTCTAGATGGAGAATAAGCGCCCATGCCTCCGGTATTTTTACCTTGGTCTCCCTCAAATACTCTTTTATGATCTTGAGCAGTACCAAATTGATAAAAATTGTTTCCATCTGATATAACAAAAAAACTCATCTCTTCACCATTTAAAAATTCTTCTACAAGTATTTTTTTTGCTTCACCAAATTTTCCATTAAAAACCTCATTTGCAGCAGATTTTGCATCTTCAAAATTTTTACAAATATAAACTCCTTTTCCTGCAGCTAAACCATCAGCTTTGAGGACAAGAGGAAATTTTGATTTTTTGATATATTCAATAGTTTCGATCAGATCAAAACAGATTTTATAATCAGCAGTAGGTATATTATATTTTTTACATAAATTTTTGGTGAATGTTTTCGAGCCTTCTAATTGTGAGGCTACTTTGTTTGGTCCAAAAACTTTTATTTTGTTTTCCTGTAAAAAATCAACTAAACCTTCTACCAATGGTTTTTCTGGACCAACGATTACAACGTCTATATTAAATTTTACAATAGTTTTTTTTAATTCTTCGAAATTATTTATATCTACATTTATATTATTTGAGATTGAATAAGTTCCTGCATTGCCAGGTAGGCAATAAATTTTATTTACTTTTGATGAATTTTTAAGGGACAAACATATAGCATGTTCTCTTCCACCACTTCCTATTATTCCAACATTCATATATAGTGTATAAACTAAAAATGTATAAAAAATTAGCAAAAATAAAATATTTGCCAAATAATTTTCAAATAATTGAAGATGGAGACCATGTTATTTGTGCCATCTCTGGAAAGAAAATATCAATCGAGAAACTTACATATTGGAATGTTGAAACGCAAGAGCCTTATTTTTCTTATGTTGAAGCATCGCTCAAAAGAGATAGAATTAAATAAAACAAACTATTTCCATCTATCATGAGTCCAAATCCATTGATCAGGATTTTTATTAATCATTTCTTCTAAGATTTTATTTAATTTTTTAGTGATTATTTCAATGCTAGAATTATTTTCAAAATTTATAGGTTGGTAAAATTTAATTTTGAAATTATCTTTATGTAGTCTTTCTATATAAACAGGTACAATTTTGGCATTAAATTTTTTAACAAATTGGCCTGGAATTGTTGTAGTTAGAGCTTTTTTATCAAATAATTTTGACATTATTCCCTCGGTTACTCTTTGATCAATCATTAAAGCAATTGAAGTTCCATTTTTAAAGTACTGAAGAATTTTTTTTGTTCCAGAAATACCTTTGGGAATTTGTTTTTTGCAAATATATTTTTTTCTAATATCCTCCATTATAGGATTTAAAAAAATGTTATTAAGAGGTCGATAAATAGCAGCGAGATCAATACCTAATTTTTCAATGGACATTGCCATTAATTCAAAATTATTAAAATGACCTGATACAAAAATTACAGGCTCAGACTGAATTTTAATTTTTTTTAAAATCTCAGAGTTTTCTATTACTATACTTTTTGAGATATTGGTGTTGTTTTTGAAATCCTTTATGAATATGTATTCAGCAAATATTTTTCCATAATTAGACCAAACTTTTTTTGCTATCTCAAGTTTTTTTTGTTGATCCATGTTCTTATACACATTTGATAGATTTTGATTTAAAGTTTTGTTTTTTTTCATAAAAGATCCTAATTTAACAAAAATCCATGCCGAGATATTTCTAGAATTATTAAGTCCAATTAATTTAAAGATGCCAAAAAAAAATAAAATAACAAGGTATTGGACAAAATATTTAATTTTTTTCATAAATTTTTAATTTTAAATACTTTACGAAATTTTTTTCATTTTTAAAAATTAAATCAATTTTTACAAAATCAATATTTTTTCTATAATTTTTATTTATTCTTAAAAAATCTTTTTCTGTAGTAAGAATTTTTGCTTGTAATTTTTTTGATAATTTTTTAATTTCTTTAATTTGTTCACTTTTATAATTAAAGTGGTCTGGAAAAACAATTTCTTTAACAATATTAAATTTATTTTTAATTAGTAAATTTTTAAAACTGTCTGAATTTCCTATTCCTGAAAAAATTAAATATTTATTTTTTTTATTAAATTCTTTAAGATTTTTAATTTGGGTATATGTGTAAAAAATTTTTAGTTTTTTATTAATACTTTTTGCTAGTCTAGTAAAATTATTAATTTTAGTATTTGCATCTTTGAAAAGCAAGCAATCATAACTTTTTAAATTACTGATATGTTCTCTTAAAGGACCTGATGGTAATAATAATCCATTACCAATTAGTTTTTTTCCATCAAAACATACAATTTTTAAATTATAAGAAATTGCATTATCCTGAAGCCCATCGTCGAAAATTATTATTTTTTTATTTTGATTTTGGGCCTTTTTTAAAATTTCACTTCTTTTTTTGTGTGTCAAAATTTCACATTCTTTTTGTAAGAGCTTTATTTCATCAACTTGATTATTGTAAAACTTTTTTCCTATAACTGTATTTGTTTCAATTTTTTTTAAAAATTTGTAAATCTTAATTGTGCTTGGAGTTTTACCAGTTCCACCTAAATAAATATTTCCAATACAAATTGATTTGATATTTCTATTTAATATTTTTTTTTTTGAACCTAGGAAAAAATTGTTTACTTTTATGATCAAGGTAAATGGAAGTAGCAAATATGCTAATAGATTTGGTCTTTTTAAGTCCCAAAAGTCAGGTTTTTTAACTATCATTTTTTAGAAATATGTTGATTTCATTAAATGTATTATTTAGAATTTTATTACCAATTTCCTTCAATTTATATTGTATTTTTTTTGAGTTATTTTTTTTTCCAAACAGATTATTTAATTTTTTTAATAGTTGAGATTTTGAGCTTATTTTTGATGATAATCTTAACTTATTTAAATAACTATAAATTTCCTCAAAATTTTGCACATTTGGTCCATAAATTATATTACAACCATATCTAGTTGCCTCTAAGGGATTTTGACCACCGTGATCAATTATAGAACCACCTAAAAAAACATTTTTACATAAGTTGTAAATTGACTTGGTTTGACCGTAAGAATTAACCAAATAAATATCAGTGTCTTTTTTGATAATTTTTTTTTCGTCATGTAAATGAACTTTCAAATTCAATTTATTTAATTCTTTTAAAATTAATTCAGTTCGTTCGACATGACGTGGAATTATTATTGTTAATAAATTTTTGATTTTTTTCTTTAAATTTTTATGTACAATACCAATAAATTTTTCCTCATTGTAATGTGTACTAGATGCACACCAGATTTTTTTTGAAGGTATAATTTTATTTAAATAATTAAAATTTATTATTTTTTCATTTTCAGATTGTGAAAATTTTAAATTCCCTAAGTATTTTATTTTTTTTACCCCTAATTTTCTCAAAATTATTTTTGACTTATAATTTGATGAAAAACAAAGATTAATTTTATTAAATATAAATTTTGAAAAATTTGGAAACCTTCTCCATCTGTTGTAAGTTTTTTTTGTAATTCTGCCATTTAAAATTAAAATAGGGATATTTTTTTTTTCTAAATTAATTATAGTGTTTGGCCATATCTCTGAGTCAATAAAAAATGCAGCTGAGGGTGACCAATAATTTAAAAATTTTTTTGTATGAAAATTTGTATCGATAGGAAAAAATTGATGAACTACTTTTTTAAATTTAAGTTTTCCAATTACTTTAGAGGAACTTAAAGTATTTGATGTGATTAGAATTTTATTTATATCTTTTCTTTTTTCATATTTCTCAACTAAAGGAATTATGCTTTGTAATTCCCCAACACTTGCACCATGAAACCATAATAGATTTCCTTTACCTCTTTCTTTAGTAAAGAAGCAAAATTTTTCTTTAAATCTCGTTAAATCTTCTTTTTTTTTAAATAATCTGATGATTAAAATTATTGGTGATAAAATAAATACTAAATTTATTAGAAACCTATAAATAAATAACATTAGGCTTTTTTAATTTGTTTTTGATAAAAGTTTTTATAAACATCAGATGTTTTTAAAAGATCATCGTGTTTTCCTTCTCCACTAACCATTCCATTTTCAATAACAAAAATTTTGTCTGAATTTAAAATAGTTGATAATCTGTGTGCAATTACAATTGTTGTTCTTCCCTTTGTTAGATAGTTTATTGCTTTTTGAATTTTATCCTCAGTCTCAGCATCTAGTGATGAAGTAGCTTCATCAAGCAAAATAATAGGGCTTTTTTTTAAAATTGCTCGCGCAATTGAAAGTCTTTGTTTTTCACCACCAGATAATCTAATTCCATTTTCACCGATCAATGTTTCATATTTATTTGGCAAATTCTTTATAAATTCACTTGCGAATGAAAATTCTGCAGCTTCCTCAATTTCTTTTTGTGAGGCATTTAAATTAGCATAGGCAATATTGTTCTTAATTGTATCATCAAAAAGTGTAGTATCTTGGCTTACTAAAGAAATATTTTTTCTTACAGAAAAGATAGAAGATTTATATATAGATTTATTATCTATTCTAATGTCACCACTGATAGCATCGTAAAATCTAGGAATTAAATTTAAAATTGTAGATTTTCCAGCACCACTGTGTCCTACTAAAGCTGTCATTTTAGTTCCTGCAAACTTCAAATTAATAGATGATAAAATTTCTTTCTCCGTATTGGGGTATTTAAAATTTATATTTTCAAATTCAATTGTTCCATCATTTATAACTAAATTTTCTGCCTTATTTATTTCTTTTATTTCAGGTAAATCATCAATAATTGGCAAGACTCTATTAGCTCCAGAAATACCTTGTTGTACTGATAAATTTAAAGTCGCAAGAGATCGTACTGGTTGGTATGCCAACATCATAGCAGCTAGAAATGAAAAAAAATTGTTTACTTCAAGCTCATTGTTAGCAACTAATTTTGCTGCAAAAAAAATTAAAAAAGCAATCATTATTCCAGTCAAAAATTCCATGATTGGAGAGGCTCTAACAAATACGATAGATATTTTTTTTGTTGACTCTTTTAAGTTATCTATAAACTTAAACGCTCTCTGTTTTTCGTAGCTTTCTTTTTGAAAAATTTTAATTAGTTTATGGTTTTTAAATATCTCCATTAAATATGAAGTGAGTATTCCAGCTCTGTTCATTTGTTGAGTTGCCACCTTGCCTATTCTTTTGCCTAGAGTTTTTGCTGCAATACTAGCTAGAGGTATCATTATTATAGCCACAAGTGATAATTTCCAATTTTGATAAAACATCACTGATAATAAACCTATTAAAGTTAATGAGTCTTTAAACAAGTTCAGCACGACTGTACTAAGCAGGTTGGTAATCATATTTACATCATTTGTTAAATTAGCAATAAACTTTCCAGAATGTTTATTATCTATCACTTGTGTATCTGCATTTATTAAAGATGAAAAAATATCGTTTTGTATGTCTTTTTTTACTTCTTCTGAAACACCTATCATTATTACTCTTGCCAAATACAAAGATGCACCTTTGATTGCAAATGCTAAGACAATTAGACAAGGGATAATAATTGCCATTGATTGATTTTGTTCTATAAAAAGTTTTTCAATTGCTGGATCTAAAAGATAGGCCACTGATGACGTACTCCCCGCAAGTAATAAGGAAAAAATAAAAGCAATTAAAATGTTTTTTAAATATTTCTTAGTATAACTTTTATACAAACGTTTGATAATTTGAATCTTTTCCATTTTAAATTTTACCTAATATTAAACCTAATAAAATTATTAATCCTAAAAAATTATTTGATTTAAAAGTTTTAATACAGCTGGAGGGATCGTTTATTTTTAATTTTTTTAGTTGAAAGAAGTACATTTGAAAAGTTGCAAAAACAAAAATTATAATACTAAAATAATTTAGTTTCATTAAATAAACTATAAAAAATAAACTTAACAAATAAATTGAATAACATGAAAATAAAAAGGTATATGGTTGTTTCTTAAATTTAATTGATGTTGATTTCAGTCCTATAATTTCGTCATCTTTAATATCTTGATATCCATAAATTGTGTCATAGCCGAGTGTCCAAAATATGGCTCCAAAATAAAATAAAAGGGGTATTAAATCTATCTGACCTTTTATTGATGTCCAACCGAGTATTAAGCCATAATTAAAAGTAATACCTAAAAATAATTGAGGCCAATAGGTGAACCTTTTCATTAATGGGTATGTGAATGCTAGAGGCATTGATCCCAAAGCCAAAATAATTGTAAAAAAATTAAAATTTAATAATACCAATAGTGCTAAAAAACATAGCGTGATTGAATAAATAATTCCGAGCTTCACTGATACTTTACCGGATGCTATAGGACGGCTTTTCGTTCTAAATACTTTCGCATCAAACTCTTTGTCAAGAATATCATTTACTATACATCCAGCTGATCTCATAAATACTGAACCTAAAAAAAATAGAATTAAATAAAAAAAATAATAGCCTAAATGATTTTTAAAATCGTATGCTAGAGTTAATCCCCAAGCACATGGCCAAAACAAAAGCATAAACCCTATTGGTTTTTTTAATCTTGTTAAATCAATGAAATGTTTTAATTGGCTCATAAATTTTACTTGTAAATAACAAAGGCTAGTTTCATAATCAAATTGATTCGTATGAATATAGATTACACAGTCACAGCACTTATGTTTCCAGCTATTCCGTTATTAATGGGTGTTTACAGCAATAGATTTCACTCCTTGAGTATTTTAATTCGTCAACTTCATGATGAGCATGTTTATGAAAAACATATTCCACCTGAATGGAAAAAGCAGTTTATTAATCTAAGTGGTAGGATAACTCTTTTAAGGTGGACAATATTATTTGCCGCTTTTGGGTTTCTATTTAATATGTTAACTGTATTTGCCCTTTATTTAGATGAAGTATTTTTAGCTAGAGTAATATTTGGCTCATGTTGTTTGTCTATGATTATCTCAATAATTTTTTTTATTAGGGAAATTCAAATCTCAACAAATGCACTTAAACTCCATATGTCAGATATGCATGTTGATGTTAATTAGGAACAATTACAGCGGGACCTAGAATTTTTCTTCCTTCAAGATCTTGATGTGCTTTAATTACTTCTTCTAATTTATACTTTTTAAAAATTTTAATTTTTACTTTACC
>CEVS01080557.1_pt1 | contig 11568 bp, 10 predicted proteins | sample 361571 | NCBI WGS metagenome assembly CEVS01 (sample SAMEA2623850, study PRJEB7988) | marine metagenome | isolation source: saline water (ENVO:00002010), including | reverse complement strand
CCACCCACTTTTTTTAGTTGTATATCCTGGATTAAATATTTTATTTACAGCATTTTCTTGTATTCCAACCCCGTTATCAGAAATTAAAATCCTGACTATATTTTTTAAATTAATTAACTCAATCTTTAATTCACCCTCGCCTTTTATTGAGTCTATACCATTTTTTGCAATGTTTTCTATAGTCCAACTAATCAAAGTTGAATTCATTGGTATACTAAGCGGTTTTTTTGGAGGATTCCATTTCCAAATGACTTTATTTCCAGACCTTTTTCTTAAATATTCAAGGGTCTTTGAAATTAAATCAATTATATTTTCATTTTTTAGCTTTGGAGATGCTCCTATTTTGGAAAACCTTTCTGCTATCAATTCAAGACGCTTTATGTCTTTCTCGATTTCAAGAATAGAATTTTTTTTTATTTTTTTTTCTTTTAAAATTTCAATCCATCCCATTAATGAAGTTAAGGGTGTACTGATTTGATGAGCAGTTTCTTTTGCCATCCCCACCCAAAGTTTGTTTTGTTCCGAATATTTATTTGTTTGAAATAGAAAAATTAGCAGAAATGCGAAAATAAAGATAATAAGTAGTAGCGCTATCGGATAAATTTTTAATTTTTTTAAAAGAGGGGTGTCACCATAATATAAAGTTTGGTTTATTATGTCTTTATATATTACTTTAATAGGATTATTTTCATTTTTAAACCCTTCTAGTTTAGAATACAATACAATTGAATCCCTGTCAAGGTTAGGGATCCAATCAATATTTTTATAATCTACAATTTTTCCTTTTTTGTCAACCTGTATGACTGGCGTTGAACCAATTTTTTGAAGTACATCGAAAGCTAAAATTCCAAAATCTTTTTCCAGGTTAGGATTTTGAGCAAGCTCTTTCTGAGCTCTTGCCCAAAGCTCCATTTTTTTTCTTTCTTCGTTTTTCATTGATTGAAATAACACGTAGGTATTCCAAATAATAAATATTACAATGATAAACGAACCTAACAAAATTAAATTTTTAATTAGTCTACTTGAACCCAACGAAAATTATCTTATTTGCTTCTAATTTATGAAATTCGATTTGAATTATTATTTTTGAATTAAAATAAATAAAAGTGGAAGTATCAGGAAAAATTAAAGTTTTAGGAGATATTAAAACATTTGGTGACAATGGTTTTAGGAAAAGAGAAGTTGTCATTACAACACAGGAACAATATCCTCAACATTTATTAATAGAATTCGTTCAAGACAGATGTGAATTATTGGATTCTTTTAATGTTGGAGAAAACGTAAAAATAAGTATCAATCTTAGAGGAAGAGAATGGGAGAACCCTGAAGGTGATGTTAAATATTTTAATTCAATACATGGATGGAGAATTGAAAAGGAAGATTCTCTTGGAAAAGATGCAATTCCGTCGCCTGACGAAGCCACTGGCTTTGAGGTAAAATCTGACGACGACAATGAAGTCGAAGATGATTTACCTTTTTAATTATAATTAATTTTTCTTACCTAATTGGGAATAAAAAATTAATGTATTACATTTGCACGCACTTAATATTAAGAATTTTGATTTGAAAAAAAATATTTTGTATACAAAGTCTGTGAATTCTTCAAACATTGAAAAAAAATGGCTATTGGTTGATGCTTCTAATATTTCTTTGGGAAGACTTGCTACACAAGTTGCTTACTTAATTAGAGGTAAAAATAAGCCTTATTTTACTCCACATGTTGATTGCGGAGATAATGTTATTGTAAAAAATGCTAAAAAAATTAAACTTTCTGGTAATAAATGGAAAGAAAAAACTTATATAAGACATACCGGTTATCCTGGGGGTCAAAAATCTTTAACTGCAGAACAAATTTTCTCAAAAAATCCTTCAATATTGATTGAAAAAGCTGTCAGAGGAATGTTACCGAAAAACAAATTAGGTTCTACGATTTTTAGAAATCTAAGAGTTGTTAACGGAGAAAATCATAAGTTTGAAAATTTAAATCCAGAAGAATTCAAAATTAATATTTAATTATGGAAAAAATTCATGCATTAGGAAGAAGAAAAAAGTCAATAGCTAGATTATTTCTTACCAAAGGAAAAGCTGAAATAAATATAAATTCTAAAACTTTCAAAGAATATTTTCCTACTGCTGTATCACAGTTCAAACTTTTACAACCCCTGACTCTTACTAATAATTTAGATCAATTTAATATTAACATCAATGTTGTTGGAGGAGGCGTCAATGGTCAGGTAGAAGCGATTAGACTTGCATTGTCAAGAGCTCTTTGTCTAATAAATGAAGAAAACAGAAAAATATTGAAACCTAAGGGTTTACTTACAAGAGATTCTAGAAATGTTGAACGCAAAAAATATGGCAGAAAAAAAGCAAGAAAAAAATTCCAATTTTCGAAACGTTAATTAAAATGCAAAAAGTTGAGATAAAAGACCTTATTGATTCAGGTGTACACTTTGGCCACCTCACGAGGAAATGGAACCCAAATATGTCAAATTATATATATTCTGAAAAAAATGGCATACATATAATAAATCTTTATAAGACATCTGCTAAACTACAAGAAGCATGTGATGCATTAAAGAAAATTGCATCCACAGGAAGAAAGATTCTATTTGTTGCTACAAAAAAACAGGCTAAAGATATTGTATCGGAATTAATGAAAGACGTGAACATGCCTTTTATCACTGAAAGATGGCCTGGAGGTATGTTGACAAATTTTGTTACTATTAGAAAAGCTGTAAAAAAAATGGCTTCGATTGATAGAATGAAGAAAGATGGTACATTTGAGACGCTTTCAAAAAAAGAAAGACTTCAAGTAGACAGAAATAGAGCCAAGCTCGAAAAAAATTTAGGCTCAATATCAGATATGACGAGATTACCTGGAGCAATATTTATAGTAGATGTGAAGCGCGAAAATATAGCGGTTAAAGAATCAGAAAAGCTAAAGATACCAATTTTTGCAATGGTTGACACGAATTCTGACCCCAGGAATATCGATTATCCTATTCCTTCAAATGATGATGCTTCAAAAGCAATTAAAAAAATATTAACAATTATTGTTGCTGCCATCAAAGAGGGCCTCCAGTTAAGGCAGAATGAAAAAGATGCTGCGGCCAATTCTGAGTCAAAAGATTCATCTGATGTTCCTGAAACCAAGTCTGAAAATAGTGAAGCAAACGAAAACGTTGATTCTAAAAATAAAGACGAAGAGGAAAGAGAAAATAAATAATTTAGTAAGCATGAAAATTACCGCAACTGAGGTCAATGATTTAAGAAAATCAACTGGTGCAGGAATGATGGATTGTAAAAAAGCTTTAGTTGAAGCGAATGGAAATCATGAAAAGGCTATTGAAATACTGAGAAAAAAAGGACAAAAAGTTGCTGCAAATAGGGCAGAAAGGGAGTCTGCTGAAGGTGTTGTTTTGTTAAATATTAATGAAGATAAATCAGAAGGAGTTATAATTTCTTTAAATTGCGAAACGGATTTTGTTGCTAAGAATAACGATTTTTTAAATTTTGCTAATGAAATTTTAAATATTGCAGAAAATGTAAATTCTATTGAAGATCTTCTTAATTCAAAAAATGGTGATTTAAGCATATCAGATAAATTAATTGAGCAAACTGGAATAATTGGAGAAAAAATAGAAATTGGAAACTTCCAAAAATTATCTGGAAAACACATTGGTGGTTATGTACATGCAGGAAATAAAATAGCAGCAATGGTTGCACTTTCAGATTCACTTACATTTTCCGAAGAGGTATCAAAAAATGTTGCAATGCAAGTAGCAGCTATGAACCCATTGGCTCTAAACGAAAATTCAGTTGACTCGAGTATAGTTGAGAAAGAAACTGAAATTATAAAAGAACAATTAGTTAAGGAAGGAAGGCCAGAAAATATAATTGACAATATTATAGTTGGAAAACTCAAGAGATTTTTTAAGGATAATACCCTTGTAAAACAGCCTTACATAAAAGATTCTAAGGTTTCAGTTGAAGATTATGTTAAGTCTACAGATAAAGATCTGAGTATTACATCATTTGTTAGGGTTTCTTTGGTTTAAAAAATCAGTGAGCTTCAAGCCAGTTATTGCCCATTCCTATGTCTACAACAAGTGGGACTTCAAGCTCCAAAGCATTTTCCATTTCAATTTTAACAATATTAGATAAAATATTTTTTTCTTCTTTAGGAACATCAAAAACAAGTTCATCATGTACCTGAAGGATCATTCGGCTTTGTAACTTCTCCTCATAAATTTTTTTATCGATCCGAATCATAGCTAATTTAATTATATCTGCTGCTGATCCTTGTATAGGAGCATTTATGGCGGTTCTTTCTGCAGCACCCCTTACTATTGCATTTTGTGAGTTAATATCTTTTAAATATCTTCTCCTTTTGAGTAATGTCGATACAAAACCATTTTCTCGTGCAAACTGAATTTGAGAGGACATGTATTCTTTTAGTTTTGGATAGCTTTTATAATATGTATCAATCATCTCTTTGGACTCGATTCTATTTAAATCAGTCTGTTGACTTAATCCAAAAGCAGATACACCATAGATTATCCCAAAATTCACAGTTTTAGCGTTTGACCTTTGCTGTCGGGTAACTCTATCCTCTGAAATATTATAAACTTTGGAAGCTGTTGATAGGTGAATATCTTTACCTTCATTAAATGCTTTAATCATATTTAAATCTTTACTTAATGAAGCGATTATTCTTAGTTCAATTTGAGAATAGTCTGCACAAATAATAAGATGATTCCTATCTCTAGGAATAAAAGCCTTCCTAATTAGCTGACCTTTCTTAGTTCTAATAGGAATGTTTTGTAGATTTGGCTTATTCGAAGTTAATCTTCCAGTAGAAGCAACAGCCTGATTAAAAACTGTATGAATTCTCTTTGTTTTGGCATTTATTTCTTCAGGCAACGCTTTTACATAAGTGGTTTGTAACTTATTTATAGATCTCCAGCTTAAAATGTCATCAATTATTTTATGTTTTTTAGCAAGCAATGAAAGTACTTCTTCTGATGTAGAGTATTGACCTGTTCTGGTTTTTTTAGGTTTATCAACTAAATTTAACTTCTCGAACAAAATTACACCTAACTGTTTTGGTGAGGCTAGATTGAAAACCTCACCAGCATTTTCAAAAATAATTTCTTCAAGTTCTCGTATCTCCTTTTTTAAATCAACTTCCATTTTTCCCAAAAATGTTGAATCCAAATTAAACCCCTCAGACTCCATTTTTGACAATACATTTATTAATGGGAATTCAACATCATTTAAAAGTTTTTCATTTTGAATATCTTTATTTATTACATCGAAACAATTTTTAAGTTGTAATGTGATATCTGCATCTTCTACGGCATATTCTTTTTGTTCTTCAACCAAAACATCTTTCATATTTTTCTGATTCTTACCTTTAGGGCCAATTAAATCAGAAATTGGCTTACATTTATATCTTAAGTGTTTTTCAGCTAAAAAATCTAAATTATGTCGTCCGTCAGGATTTATCAAATAATGAGCAATCATGGTATCATAGAGGGGGCCTCGAACATACACAGAATAATTGGATAAAACTTTGATGTCATATTTTAAATTATGACCTATTTTTTTAATTTTTTCACTTTCAAAAAAAGGCTTAAGTTTTAAGATAAGGGCTTGACTTTGACTTCTATTTTCAGAAAAAGGTATATAATAACCAGTCCCTTTTTCCCATGAAAATGCTATACCAACCAATTCTGCATTCAAAGCATCTAAACTAGTTGTCTCTGTATCGAATGATACAATATTTTGTTTTAGCATTTTGCTCAAGAATAAATCAAAGCCCAAACTTGTATTTATTGTTTGATAATAATGCTTTAGGGTACCTAAAGTTTCAAATTCATCACTTTTTTCTTCCACCGAGTTTTCAAACATGTTTGTTTGTGAACCCTCTTTTTTTTCAAATTTTATAGTTTTTTTTAAACCAACTAAATCTTTATTAGAACCAAAAAATATTTTTTGGGCAGTTTCCTTAATTCTTTTAAATTCAAGTTCTTCAAAAATTATATTTAGCCTATCAGAATCAGGATGTTTTAATTTAAATTTTGTTTTCTCAAAATCAACTGGGACATCCAAAATAATCCTGGCAAGTTTTTTTGAAAGTAATCCTAAATCTTTGTTAGCCTCCACCTTTTCTTTAAGTTTTCCTTTTATTTTGTCGGTGTTATCTAATAAATTTTCAATGCTCCCAAATTCTTTAATGAATTTTTTTGCTGTTTTATCTCCTACACCTTGAAGGCCAGGAATATTATCCACACTGTCCCCAACCATTCCAAGATAATCAATTACTTGTTTTGGATTTTCAATTTCAAACTTTTCATTAACTTCTTTTATGCCCATTATTTCGACGTCATTACCCATACGTGCAGGTCGATATATAAATATGTTTTTAGAAACTAATTGGGCAAAGTCTTTATCTGGAGTTACCATGAAAACATTAAAATCATCCTTCTCTGCTTTTTTAGCTAAAGTTCCAATAATGTCATCTGCTTCATATCCTTCTATTTCTATAGATGAAATGTGCATTGCATTTAGAATTCTTTTAATATATGGAATTCCTAAAGTTATAGCTTCGGGAGTTTCAAGACGATTTGCCTTATAATCTGGAAAAATTTCAGATCTACTTGCTGAACCACCTTTATCAAAACAAACCGCAATGTATTTTGGTTTTTCTCTTTTAATTAAATCAAGCAAAGAGTTCATAAATCCGTAAATTGCGGAAGTGTTAAAACCTTTAGAGTTTACAATAGGATTTTTTATAAAAGCATAGTATCCTCTAAAAATCAATGCATAGGCATCGATAAAATATATTTTTTTCTTTTCTTGCATTAATAAGTTTTAAGTCGATTTACTAGGTTTTTGTATTTATATCAAGTAGTGCAAATTATAGACGATTTTAGTCTCTAAATTAATCTAAATAACATAAATTTTTTTTAAATGAGTGATCAATTTTTAAAAGATAAATTTTTTATGAGTAAAGCCTTGGAGGAAGCAAAATTAGCTTTTCAAAAAGAGGAGATACCAGTTGGGGCAGTAATTACAATAAAAGATAAAATAATTTCAAGGGCTCATAATATGACCGAGCAGTTAAGTGATGTCACAGCTCATGCTGAAATGTTAGCAATTACTTCTGCTTCAAATTATATTGGAGGAAAATATCTAATAGGGTGTACCATTTATATCACACTTGAACCATGTGCAATGTGTGTTGCGGCGCTTAAATATTCACAAATTAATCGTATAGTCTACGGAGCATCGGATACTAACAAAAGAATCGGATTTGATTCACAAAAGTTCTTACATAAAAAAGTACCCACAAAGAGTGGAATTTTAAAGAAAGAATCAGAAGAATTACTAAATCGTTTTTTTAAAAAAAAACGAAATTATAATAATCTAAAATTAAACTAATTGAATATTCGTAGCGGTCTTACCTCTTTCCCCTTCTTCAATTACATATTCAACTTTATCTCCTTCATTTATCTTAAGACCATTAAGAGATGTAACATGAACAAAAACATCATCACCAGTTTCGTCATCTACTATAAATCCGTAACCTTTAGAGGAATTAAAAAATTTTACTTTTCCTTGCATTTAAATAATAATAAGTTACGAATATACGCTAATGAATTGGTATCTTAACCTATGTTATTAATAAATTTATTCTTTTAGATATTTTTTATCAAAAAGGCATTTATCTCTAAAATAATTCACTTATTGTTAAAAATTATTCTTTTTTCCTTAATTTTTTGAAGTCTAAAGTATATTTTGAAAGGTCTTTTCCTTTATATCTGTGATATAAAAAAATTGGGAGATATAAAAAGCTGAGTGCAAAAACTGAAAATCCAATCAATATTTCACTTATACCACTAGTTCCGTTCTCTTTGAGATATAAACCACAGAATAGAAACGATGCTAGACTCCAAAACAAAATATTAAGAAAAATTCTCATTTATTTTTTGATTTATTAAGTTTTAAATTTAATTCCTCGAGTTGTTCCTTACTAATTGGGGAAGGTGAATTTAACATAATGTCTTTACCTTGGTTGTTTTTTGGAAAAGCAATGAAGTCTCTTATAGACTCTTGTCCATTTAGAATAGCTACAAGTCTGTCAAAGCCGATGGCTATTCCTCCGTGAGGAGGAGCACCATATTTAAAAGAATTTATTAGAAATCCAAATTGATCATTAGATTCCTTTTCAGAGAGACCAAGAATTTTAAAAATTCTCTTTTGTATATTTTCATCATGTATTCTAATAGAGCCGCCTCCTATTTCATTACCATTTAGAACCAAATCGTATGCTTTTGATTTTACCAGGTTTGGATTTTTGTCTAATAATTCCAAATCTTCATCTTTAGGTGCTGTGAAAGGATGATGAACAGAATCAAATCCATTTTTTTCTTCGTTCCAATTAAATAGAGGGAAATCAGTTATCCACACGGGGGTAAACTCTTCATTATTTTTTAAACCTAAACGATTTGCAACTTCTATCCTCAATAAAGATAGTTGTTTGTAAACTTTGGTTTTTTTACCTGAAATAACGAGCATTAAATCACCAGGTTTGCACACTAAAATTTGGGACCACATGATAAAATCTTTTGAGTTGAAAAATTTATCTACAGACGATTTGAAAGTTCCGTCTTCATCATTTTTTACCCACACAATACCGTTTGCTCCTTCTTCATGAGATTTGCTAAACTCAATTAAATTATCAATTTGTTTTCGTGAAAAATTCGCTCCATTTGGTACTGATAGTCCCAAAACTACTTCTTGAGAATCAAAAATTTTAAAATTTTTCCCTTGACCAACCTTAGTTAAATTACCGAACTCCATACCAAATCGAATATCAGGTTTATCAGATCCATATTTCTCAATTGCTTCAGAATATGTCATTCTTGTGAATGAATTCAATTCAATCCCTTTAAATTTTTTAATTATAAATTTTATAAGTTCTTCAAATTCGTTTAAAACGTCCTCTTCACTTACAAATGACATCTCACAGTCGATTTGAGTAAATTCAGGCTGTCTATCGGATCTTAAATCTTCATCCCTAAAACATTTTACTATTTGGAAATATTTATCCATACCAGATACCATCAATAGTTGTTTGAAAGTTTGAGGTGACTGTGGTAAAGCATAGAAATCACCTTTATTCATTCTTGAAGGAACAATAAAATCTCTCGCACCTTCAGGTGTAGATTTTATTAAATATGGAGTTTCAACTTCAACAAACTGTTTAGAAACAAGGAATTTTCTTATTTCTAGGCTAAGATTTGATCTCACAAGTAGATTTTTTTGAATCACTGGTCTTCTAATGTCCAAATACCTATATTTCATTCTTAGCTCTTCACCACCATCTGTATTATTTTCTATTGTAAAAGGTGGTGTGATAGATTCATTTAAAATATCTAATGAGCTTGCTAAAATTTCAATATCACCCGTCTTAATATCCGGATTTTTAGATTCTCTTTCGATTACTTTTCCTTTAATTTGAATTACATATTCTCTATGGATTTTCCTTACTTTATCCATAAATTCAATACTTGATCTTTTTTCATCAAAAATAATCTGAGTAATTCCGTACCTATCTCTTAGATCAATCCACAAAACAAAACCTTTATCTCTTATACGACTAACCCAACCAGCTAGGGTAACTATTTCACCTACATTAGAAATAGTTAATTCGCCGCAATTTGATGTTCTAAACATATGAGAGGTTTTACTTGCAATTTAGTTCATTTATAATTCTCTTAAAGAATAAAAATATAATTTGATTCTGTAAACCAGATAAAAACTTATAGGCACTATAACAAGAGTTAGAAAAGTAGCAAAAGTTAATCCAAAAATAACGGTCCAACATAACGGCCCCCAAAATACAACTGTATCACCTCCAACAAAAAAGTTGGGATTCCATTCAGAAACTAGGGTAAAAAAGTTAATGTTTAAACCTGTTGCCAAAGGGATTAATCCTAAAATAGTTGTTATAGCAGTTAGTAAAACAGGTCTTAGCCTTGCTGCCCCACCGCTAATTACAGAATTTTTAAAATCTTCGATTTGAAGAGGTTTGTCAGCCTCGATTCCTAAATCTAATTTCTTTCTTTCAACAAGCAAATTGGTATAATCAATCAAAACAACTCCGTTGTTTACAACAATACCAGATAAAGAGATGATACCCATCATAGTCATCATAATTACAAAAGGCATATTGAAAATGCTTATTCCATAAAGTACACCTGTGAAACTTAGAAAAATTGATAAAAGTATAATTAGGGGATTTGAAATCGAATTGAATTGAAGAACAAGAAGAAAAAGAATTAAGCCTAATGCGGTAAAAAGAGCGCTAACTAAAAACGACATGTTTTTTTCTTGTTCTGCAATTTCACCAGTAAATGAGTAACTAACGTTATTTTTAAAACCCTCAAAACCTGTTTCAATGGCTTTTTTTACATTTAAAAAAACTTCGTTAGCATTGTAACCAGCCAAAATTGGAGAATAAACAGTAACTATTCTACTTAAATCTTTATGTTTTATTGCACTAAACGAATTAGCATTTTTCAACTTGACAGTTGCGCTTATGGGTACTTCTTTGATTTTTCCATTTGATTGGTCACGAAACACAATATATTGGTCAAGAAGGCTCTCAGAATTTTTTCTGTATTTTTCATCAAATCTAACATTTATATCATAATCCTCTCCATTTTTTTTGTAAACTCCGGCTTTAGCACCAAATAAAGAATTTCTTAGCTGCTGTCCAATTTGTCCAGCATAAACGCCCAAACTACCGGACTTTTTTCTATCAATCTCAACTTCAATTCCTGGTTTACTTTTGTTCACATCTATTTTTACTTGTTCAACGCCAGGGATATTTTCGGTGTTAATGAATTGCCTTAAATCTTTTGCAATACTTATTAATTCATTATAATCATTTCCCTTTATTTCAATATTTATAGGATATCCTGCGGGAGGACCAGATGCCTCTTTTTCAACCGATATCGCAATTCCAGGAAACTTATCCTTAAGAATTATTTGAATGTCCTTTCTCATTTCTTCACTAGAAAGGCCATTTCTTAACTTGAACTCACTCATTGTTAATGTTATCTTTGATTTGTGTGGCATATCTTGGTCACCTCCTCTATCAGTCTCAGGATTTTGTGCCCCTAAACCGACCATAACAACATTCGAATCAATCATAAAATTCTTACCACTCTTATAATATTTTTTGTCATAGATAATTTTTGCCACTTCCTTTTCAATTAATTTGCTTGTTTGATTAGTTTGTTGAATGGATGTTCCTTCTGGATATTCTATATAAACAAAAATTTGTTGAGGTTCATTTTCTGGGAAAAACTCAACTTTTGGAGAAGCAATTCCTAGAATTATGAATGAGGAAAATAATAATCCAATAGTTCCAAATAAAAAATAAAAGGGTTTTTTACTGGACAAAGCAAAAGTTAAAAATCTTTTATATTTCGTTTCAAGTTTATAAAGAAACACTTCTTGAAAATATATTGTCCAGTCTTTAATTAAATA
>CEVS01103378.1_pt1 | contig 11577 bp, 8 predicted proteins | sample 361571 | NCBI WGS metagenome assembly CEVS01 (sample SAMEA2623850, study PRJEB7988) | marine metagenome | isolation source: saline water (ENVO:00002010), including | reverse complement strand
GAGATTTCACAACATAAACCCCATGCTTCGGGATTAATTTATAGGCGACTTCAATTTGAATGTTAGCTGTTGGAAAATCCAAGGTTTTCCCCAAACCTTTACCTTTAATGACAGTGCCGGTTAGCATGAAATTATAACCCAAAAACTTATTGGCTCTTGAAATATTACCTTTTAAAATTGCAGACCTAATTTTGGTAGAGCTGACCGCTACGTCATCGACTTCCTGTGGTCCAATTTCGGTTACCTCAAAATCATAAAAAGTACCGAATTCTTTTAATTCATTGATGTTAGCCGTTCTGTTTCTACCAAAGTGATGATCATATCCTACGATTATGTGTTTAACTTTGAGTTTATTTACTAAGATATCCCTTACATATTCTAAAGCGGTTAGGCGAGAAAATGATTTTGTAAATTCTTTAACCACCAAATGATCAACGCCTAGTTGTTCCAACAGGGTTGCTTTTTCATCAATGGTATTGATTAGTTTGATATTAGCATCGTTTTGAATGACCATTCTCGGGTGTGGAAAAAAGGTAAGTACCAAAGCCTGTAAATCATTTTTTCGAGCAGTATATACAAGCCGGTGAATGATTTTTTGGTGCCCAATATGAACTCCGTCAAAGGTCCCAATCGTGATGACAGAGGGCTTAATTTGTTTGTAATCAGCCGCAGTTTTTATTTTCAAAATATTGTTGTGAAATTAATTTACTAAGATAAAAATATGACGTTATTATACAATTTTAAAAATGATCAAATATTAAAAAAATACCTATAATAATTTTATTAAATTTGCAAAAATAAATTTAGAAAATGAAAAAATATATAACGCTGCTAATTTTAATTTTTTCAACAATTAACTTTATTTCGGCACAGGATCGTTCTTGTGGGATGGTGGCCCACATGGAGAAAAAAATGCAAGACCCAGTATTTGCCCAAGAATGGCATAAAAATCAAGCTAAATTTAAGGCTCAAGTTCTAAAATCTGCAAATATTGATCTAAGTAATAATGCTCTGAATCCTGTAGTAATTCCAGTGGCCGTTCATTTTCCCACTGGCTCGGAATCAGATAGATCTTGTTTAGAAGCCCTAGCACAAACACAAGTTGATATTCTTAACGGCGATTATACAGCTACAAATCCTGATGCAAATCTTTGGAATTCAGCAAGTCAATTTTACCCTGGTGTGGTTCATGGAAGCGCAAATATAACATTTTGTATTGCCACTCAAAATCATCCAGCCAATACTGATAATGATTTAGTAGACGGTGGCCCTGCTGTAACAATCGGTTACAATTTCGGTAATGGGAATGATTTTGATAATAACTGGAGTGGCTACATGAATTTTTTAGTTAAAAATATTGGGGGGATTTTAGGTTACTCTCCTCTGGGTGGCAGTATTGCAGCTGGTCAATCAGTTGTCATGAGCGTTGGTGCATTTGGTTCTGGTGCTGGTTGCCCCAATTCTGGTATTGTCCCAGGAGCACCCTATAATTTAGGTCGAACTGTAACTCATGAACTTGGACATTTTTATAACTTAAGTCATATTTGGGGTGATGGGGGCTGCGCAGTTGATGATGGAATCAGCGATACCCCTTTGGCTAGTGGAGCAAATGGAGGCTGCCCAAGTCCAGGGTCAATTCCTGGATGTGTTGCAGGAGAATATGAAATGTCTATGAATTACATGGATTACACTAACGATGCTTGCATGTATGCATTTACTCAAGGTCAAATAGACGTTGTAAATAATTACATTAACATTTTACAAAGTCAGTTTAAGCCAAATACCGTCACTTGTGGATCTACCGACCCTTATTTTGAAATTACAGCCGTAACTGAGGATGCTGTTTTCTCTTGCCCTGATATTGGTGAGGAAGCAGTCTTCGAATTTAATTTCTCTACTTACAATGGTTTTAATACTGTAGTTGATTTTTCTGCCACTGGCCAACCCGATGGATCTACAGTTTCTTTTTCACCCGCATCCGCTAACTCAGATACTACTGTCACAATGAGCGTAAGTAATATTGCAAATACAGCCCAAGGGAATTATAACATCAGCGTTAGCGCGACCACGAGTGGTTTTGGAAATTCAGTAGATACCCGAACAATCAATTTTATTCTAAGCAATAACTGTACTTCCATTCAGTGTTTTAATTTTAGTTCTGAGGAAAACTTAGCCATTGCCATACCAGATGGAATTGATGCCAATGGAACGAATGACAGTTATGGTGAAAGAATCCTAGTCCCCCTAACATTGCCTGAATATGCCTCAATATCTAGCATATCGGTTAATGTTGATGTAAGCCATACATATATAAATGATTTATTAATAGCAGTATTCCATCCAGACTTAACCACTTATTCAATTTTATGGGGCAGGGATTGTGACGAGGAAGACGGTTTGGATGTGACCTTTACAGATGGTGCTGGAACCATTGTTTGTGCGAATCCAACTGTTGGTACATTCTCACCTTATCAACCCCTTAGCATTTTTAACGAAATGCCAACTTTTGTATCGGCAGATAACGTTGCAGAAAATTGGACCACAAACGATTGGGCTTTGTATATATCGGACGGCTACATCGATGACACTGGAGTACTTAATGACTGGTCTATAGAAATTTGTACCGAAGCAGCTCTTAGCAGTGGGGAATTTAATATATCAGCAAATGATATTATAGTCTACCCCAACCCCAGCAGTGGTGTCTTTAATTTGGAAATTAATTCACTAAATAGTTCAGATGTTGAAATATTAATCTATGATCTTTTAGGGAGAGTTGTGTTTGAAAATAATTATGAAAATAGCTTCAATTTTAATGAAACCATTGATTTGAGCAGTGAAAATTCTGGGGTTTTTCTGATAAAAGTGACTATTGGAAATAATCAAATTACCAAAAGAGTTATTATAGATTAGTTATATATTTAAAATAAACAACGATTTTTTGGCTTTTTTTAATTATGTACCATTAAATTGATTCATAGTTTCGTTTATCCCTGACATACCGAAACTAATTAATGATTTTGATACGCGATTGAGGCGTTCATCCAATTTGGAAGATTCTTCTTCAGACCACGCTCCAAGAACATAATCGACTTGTTTGCCTTTGGAAAATTCATTACTAATTCCAAAACGGAGTCGGTTGTATTGAGTGGTATTGAGTTTATCCTGAATATCTTTAAGGCCATTATGCCCACCGTCACTGCCATTGGTCTTCAAACGCAGTGTTCCGAAAGAGAGGTTTAAATCGTCTGTAATAACCAATAAATTGGCCATTGGAATTTTTTCTTTGTCAAGCCAATATTTAATGGCTTTACCACTAAGGTTCATAAAGGTGTTTGGTTTTAACAATAAAAAAGTTCGGCCCTTGAGCTTATAATTGGCTAAAGCCCCAAGCTTATGGGTTTCAAATTCGATATTACGGGTATTCACAAAATGATTCAGGACCTTGAATCCAATATTGTGCCGGGTGTTTACATAGTCTGCACCTGTATTTCCTAGACCAACAATCAAAAACTTTTTGGACACCGCTTCTACTTTTTGTGTTTACTTTTTATGACTTAAGAACCAATTCGACATATTGTAAAAATAAAAAAAGCATTCTGAATAACATCAGAATGCTCCTATTGATTTAAAATTTGAATCCTATTTAGGCTTCCTTAGACGGAGCACCTTCAGATTTGGCTTCTCCAGAACCTCCAGTAGCTTCAGCAGCAGCTTCAGCACCTTCTTTTCGTTCTTCGCCTTCTTCTCCTTCTTCTCCTTCCTCTTCATCTTCTTCAATATCTAATGATACACGTGATTGTTTAACTTGACAAACCACGGTGTTATCGGAGTGTAAAAAGTTATAGGCATCGTCTAAAAGTTCTGAAATACTAACTTTATCACCAATTTTAAGCTCTGATATGTCAATTTGAATATTATCCGGCAAATTGGTCGGCAAAGCCTTAATTCTTAATTTACGACGGTTACGTCTCAAAACGCCGCCGGCACGTACACCTAGTGGAACCCCATTTAATATAACTGGAATGTCCATGGCGATTTCTCTATCGTCAAATAACTGATAAAAATCGATGTGTAAAATAGCGTCTGAAACAGGGTGAAATTGTATGTCCTGTAGTACGGCGTTATAGGAGACGTCTCCTAAGGCAATCACAACTGTATGCGCTTTCGGGGTGTATATAAGTTTAGAGAACGCCAGTTCTGCTGCTGAGAAATGTACTGGCTGATCTCCTCCGTATAATACGCAAGGAACCTGTCCAGCATTACGTAAGGCTTTTGTTGCTTTTTTGCCCACGATTTCTCTTTTCGATCCATTGATTGTAATTGATTTCATTTTTAATTATTTAATTATTTACATTATGAAATTTGAGCTGATAGACTTATTTTGATGGACGTTATGCATCACATCCGCAAATAAATTGGCACAACTCAAAACTTTTACTTTGGGACTATTTTGAGTCAACGGTATGGAATCCGTGACAATTAGTTCTTCTAATTTGGAAGCTTCCAATCGATGGTAAGCGTCACCCGATAATATGGGATGAGTACAAATGGCTCGCACACTAAGGGCGCCCCGTTCCATCATCAAATCGGCAGCTTTAGTGAGGGTTCCAGCAGTGTCAACCATGTCATCGACTAAGACTACATTTTTTCCAGTCACATCGCCAATGAGCTCCATGTTAGAAATAATGTTAGCTTTTTTTCGTTGTTTGTAACAAATAACCACATCGCTAAGTAGAGCACGAGAGTAGGCATAGGCTCTTTTGGAGCCACCCATATCAGGTGAGGCAATGGTTAAATTGTCTAAGTTTAAAGATTTTAAATATGGTAAAAATATTGTGGAAGCGTAGAGATGATCCACAGGTTTTTCAAAAAACCCTTGAATCTGATCAGCATGTAGGTCCATAGTAATGATACGCGTAGCTCCTGCAGTTTCCAACATTTTAGCGACTAATTTTGCTGCAATTGGTACTCTTGGTTTATCTTTCCGGTCTTGTCTTGCCCATCCAAAATAGGGAATTACTGCCGTGATATGACGGGCGGAAGCACGCTTGGCAGCATCCAACATTAAAAGCAATTCCATTAAATTTTCGGGCCCTGGGTTGGTAGAGGCAATGATAAAAATGCGAGTACCACGAATAGATTCTTCATATGATGGCTGAAATTCTCCATCGCTGTAGGTGGAGGTGATGACATTACCTAAATCCTCACCAAAGGCTTCAGCAATTTTTTCTGCAAGAACTTTGGAGTTTGTGCAAGCAAATATTTTGGGTTGCAAGATGGCTTTCGACATTCTACTGGTTTATTTTGAGTTTCCTGATATCGATTTTATCGAGTGGCAAATTTATGAATTTATTTGAACTGTAAAAGGATAAAACCAACTATTTTGCATTTGTATAACGAATAAATTTTATAGTTTTGCAATCCAACTTTTTGCTCAAGTGGCGGAATTGGTAGACGCGCTGGATTCAAAATCCAGTTTCTTCGGAAGTGTGGGTTCGATTCCCACCTTGAGTACAATTTGTCCCCAAGAATAATCTATTATTTTTGGGGATATTTTTTTATATTAGTAATAAATATTTAAACTATGAAAAAAAATCTCTTTATAACTTTCACATTTTTACTAATTTCTTGTAGTGGTAGTGATAATGATAACAACTATAACAATTCAGAAAATCCATTTAGCGGAGAATGGTCTGGAGTCTATAATGAAACAATTGATGAAGACGGAATAGATTCAGGAACATGGCAAGGATCAGTTGTTCAGAACAACTTTAGTGGTGAGTATGTAAGCTTAGAAAGCAACGAAACCAATGCTTATTCAGGACTTGTTTCGGCTGATGGAGATACATCATTTACAGCAGGAAGTACGACAGACGGTGCTGTTTTTAGTGGGGTTATGTATGGAAATGAAGCTTCTGGAATTTTTGTTGATAACACCTCTACTCCTCCAGATTATGGTACTTGGAAGGGTACTAAAACAATTCCAGATAACAACTATGTATTTAATGAATTTGTTGGAACATGGCGCTTACTTTCTGAGTCACAAGACGGTTTTGATTTGTTTTTGTCGGAGTGTCAACTTAAATCTACTATAGTTGTTTCTCCAACACTTCTTCTTATAAATGACTTTAATGACAGTTCATTTTGCGGATTTAATTCGTGTAGTATCTATAGCTTAGAAACATGGAATGTTTCATATGATTCTGGTTCTACTGCAATAATTAATCAAACAAGTGATATAAATTTTTGTGGAGGAGAGGTCAATGACACAGACACTAATTTACAACTAACAGTAGATTTTCAAGTTATTGGAAATATAATAAATGTCAGCTATGATTACCCGAGTTCTGATGGCTCAATCTTGTTTGTTCAGAAAACATACGAAAGGATTTAGAAAAAAATAAAGTTAAAATTAAAGTACTAAGCCTTAATTACAAGCGCTGATTGAAAACCTCTAAATTTATCTAAATCTTGCAGAAATAAGTTCGATAATTGGACTACGTTCTGTACTAAATAAATACCCTAACTTATTATAAATGTGATAGTTAGGGTTTTTCTTGTAATTATTTTTTCGAATCAATTTAACAACTTATTTAGGGCACTCTAATCTTTTCAATTAGTTTTTGAATCTCTAAACTTGGTTTTGGAGTAAAATAAGTGACAAATAAAGTAGTAATGAAATTAAAAATCATTGCAATACTTCCAAAACCTTCTGGCGAAATACCAAACCACCAATCTTCTTTTGATCCAGCACCAAACCATCCAAATTTAAATTTGAGCATGTAAAATAACATTATTAATATTCCAACCAACATTCCGCAAATTACCCCTTCTTTGTTAACGCGCTTTGAAAAAATTCCCAATAAAATAGCTGGAAAAAAAGATGATGCTGCAAGTCCAAAGGCAAGAGCAACAGTTGCAGCTACAAAACCAGGTGGATTGATTCCAAAATACCCAGCCATGCAAACTGCTGCAGTAGCAGCCAAACGTGCAGCGATTAGTTCTCCTCGTTCGGAAATATTTGGGACTAATATTTTTTTGAACAAATCGTGAGAAACGGCTGATGATATAACTAATAAGAGCCCTGCTGCTGTGGAAAGCGCAGCCGCCAATGCCCCCGCAGCAAGTAATGCAATTACCCAATTTGGAAGTTGTGCTATTTCAGGGTTTGCCAAAACCATGATATCAGCATCAACCTCAAGTTCATTAGTTTTTACATCTGCTCTATATTGAATGAGTCCGTCCTTATTTCTATCATTGAATTCGAGTAAACCTGTTGTTTCCCATTTGTTAAACCAATCAGGCATTTCATCATAAGGCTCATTGCTAACCGTTTCAATCAGGTTAGTTCTTGAGAATACTGCAATTGCTGGGGCAGTAGTGTAAAGTATTGCAATAAATAAAAGAGCCCATCCTGCAGATTTTCTTGCGTCACTGACTTTTTTTACCGTAAAAAATCGTACAATTACATGAGGTAGTCCCGCAGTCCCAACCATAAGAGCCATTGTAATACAAAATACATCTAGCATAGATTTTTTACCTGATGTATATTCCTGAAATCCCAATTCTTGATGCAGACCATCTAATTTATCAAGAAGATAGATTCCATCAGGGCTACTTGAGCCAAATCCTATTTGTGGCACTATATTTCCTGTAATCAAAAAAGAAATAAAAACTGCAGGAACCATAAATGCAAATATTAATATACAGTATTGTGCAACTTGAGTGTATGTAATTCCTTTCATACCACCCAATACAGCATAAAAAAGTACTATACCCATTCCAATTAAAACACCATTAAAAATATCTACTTCAAGGTACCTTGAAAAGACCACTCCTACGCCTCGCATTTGACCAGCGATGTAGGTGAAAGAAACAATCAAAGCACAAAATATAGCTACTAATCGAGCAGTATTAGAATAATAACGATCCCCTATGAAATCTGGAACAGTAAATTTCCCAAACTTTCGCAAATAAGGAGCCAGCAGTAGAGCAAGTAATACATATCCTCCAGTCCAACCCATGAGGTAAACTGAGCCGTCGTAACCGCTAAATGATATAATTCCTGCCATTGAAATAAACGATGCTGCAGACATCCAATCTGCTGCTGTAGCCATTCCATTTAAAATTGGGTGGATGCCACCACCAGCGACATAAAATTCTTTTGTAGAAGCTGTACGTGACCATATTGCAATACCTATGTAAAGTGAAAAACTAAGACCAACTGCAATCCAAATCCAAATTTGAAGATCCATGCGATTATTTTATTTAGATTGATCTAATTTATTCATCAAGAAAATATAAACAAAAATGATGATTACAAAACCAAAAATTGAACCTTGTTGTGCAAACCAAAACCCAAGTTTAAATCCGCCGATATGAATTAAGTTGAGTTGTTCAACAAATAAGATTCCACATCCGAACGAAATTAAAAACCACAAACTTAGAAGAATGCCAATGTAGCGTATATTAGTTTTCCAGTATTTGTTAGCTTTCATAATGTATTCTAGTTCAATATGATTTACAAATTTTTCTCAAAAATAATAATTTATTAAGCGTTATATATTTTTTATTTTTACAAATATATAGTCATGAAGCAATTTTTCTGTAAAAATGTTTAAAATCTCAAACAAGATTAAAATTGAAAATAGTGCTGATGAGGTCTGGGAACTCATTTCTTCTCCAGGCCACTTAAATCAATTTCACCCTTTTTGTAAAGAAAATAAATTATTGGAATCTAAAAATGATACTATTTTAAAAGATCAATTAATTTATTTGAATGGTCTAACTTATTATAGAAAATTTGTAGAATGGAAACCAATGGTTGGATATAATTTAAAAATTGGCAGTAAAAATGCAAAAGAATCAGATGTTAAATGGCAAATAATTGACAAAGGGAAGGATACTTTTGTAAAAATCACTATTAAGCCTTACACCAGCAGTAAAATACCGAAATTATTATATATATTTTTTCATTACATAGTTATCAGACCAAAAATTAAATCATATTTAAATGCAGTACTTAAAGGCCTTGAATATTATTTAACTCATAAAAAGCCCGTTCCACGAAACGAATTTGGAAATCATCCATGGTTTACCTAAACTAAATCACATCTAAGACATAAAAAAAGGTTATCCAAATTATTGGCACTCATATAACTTTTTTAAATTTCATATAATGGCCGTTTATTTTTAAATTTGTGAAAACATTTATAAAAAAATCCGGTTTTGAAAGCCTATTTTTTAAATTTGTAAAAAAATTTCAACTCTAAAACAATCTATGAACTTATATCTTGAATATTTAAACGAAATTGAAAGAAGGAAAGTTCAAGACCTTGACCCTAAACCAATAGACAGTGCTGAATTGTTGAGTGAAATTATTGAACAAATAAAAGACCCTAGTCATGAACATCGAAAAGATTCCCTCAAGTTCTTTACATACAATGTCTTGCCTGGAACAACATCTGCAGCAGTTGTAAAAGCTAAATTCTTAAAAGAGATAATTCTCGGTGAAATTATATTAAATGAAATTCCCCCTGACTTTGCATTTAAGCAATTGGCACATATGAAGGGTGGGCCTTCTATTGAAGTCCTTTTAGATGTTGCCTTGAGTAATGATCTTTCGAAAGCTGCTGCTGCTGCTGAGGTCTTAAAAACACAAGTTTTTCTTTACGAGGCTGACACAGAGCGCCTGGAAGCAGCATTCAGATCGGGCAATATAATCGCTAAAAATATTATAGAGAGCTACGCCAAGGCTGAATTCTTTACAAAACTTCCTGATCTACCTGAAGAAATTAAACTTGTTACATTTGTAGCAGGGATCGGAGATATTTCAACAGATTTATTATCTCCTGGGAGTGATGCACATTCAAGATCTGATAGACAGCTACATGGACAATCAATGTTTGAGCACAACAAAGACCAGCAAAAAGCATTGCTAGAATTACAAGCCAAACACCCTGATAAACGTATAATGCTGATTGCCGAAAAAGGTACCATGGGCGTAGGCTCATCAAGAATGTCAGGTGTTAACAACGTAGCCCTCTGGATTGGGAAAAAAGCAAGTGAATATATTCCATTTATAAATATTGCGCCCGTTATTGCTGGAACCAATGGGGTATCACCAATTTTTCTTACTACAGTTGGTGTGACTGGCGGTATAGGTTTGGATTTAAAAAATTGGAAGAAAAAGAAAGATGCTGCAGGAAATCTCATCCTCGACGAAAATGACGAACCTGTTTTAGAACAAGTTTACAACGTAGACACTGGAACCGTTCTAACCATAAATACAAAAACCAAAAAACTTTACAATGGAGATAAGGAATTAATGGATGTTTCATCAGCATTTACCCCGCAAAAAATAGAATTTATGAAAGCGGGAGGCTCTTATGCCATTGTCTTTGGTAAAAAACTACAGGCCTTTGCTGCAAAAACACTTGGAAAGAATGTCATTCCTGTTTTTGCACCTTCAAAAGAAATTTCAATTAAAAATCAGGGTCTCACAGCCGTGGAGAAAATTTTCAATAAAAATGCCGTAGGAACTTCAGGTGCCACGCTTCACGCGGGTTCTTATGTAAGGGTTAAAGTAAACATTGTAGGATCTCAAGACACAACAGGATTGATGACCTCTCAAGAATTGGAAATGATGGCAGCCACGATAATTTCTCCAATTGTAGATGCAGGCTACCAATCAGGTTGTCATACGGCTTCAGTATGGGACTTAAAATCGCAAGAAAACATCCCCAGATTGATGAAATTTATGAACGATTTTGGACTGATAACGGCACGCCATCCAAAACATAAATATCATCCAATGACCGATGTAATTCACAAAGTATTGAATGATATCACCGTCGATGACTGGGCAATTATTATAGGAGGTGATTCTCACACCAGAATGTCTAAAGGTGTTGCTTTTGGGGCAGATTCAGGAACCGTTGCATTGGCTTTGGCTACCGGTGAAGCTTCAATGCCAATACCAGAATCCGTGAAGGTTACTTTTAAAGGCACGATGAAACCGCATATGGATTTTCGGGATGTTGTACATGCGACTCAATCTCAGATGCTAAAAAAATTTAATGGTGAAAATATATTCCAAGGCCGTATTATTGAGGTTCATATAGGAACGCTTCTTGCTGATCAGGCCTTTACCTTTACAGACTGGACCGCAGAAATGAAAGCCAAAGCTTCTATTTGTATTTCGCAAAACGAGACCCTTATTGAATCACTTAAAATTGCCAAAGGGCGTATTCAAATAATGATCGACAAGGGAATGGACAATGAGGCAAAAGTCCTTCAGGGCCTTATAGACAGTGCCAACTCAAGAATCAATCAAATTAAATCTGGTGAGAAACCCCCTTTAACGCCTGATGAAAATGCTAAATACCATGCTGAATTTGTTGTAGATTTAGATATCATTGATGAACCCATGATTGCTGATCCCGATGTCAATAACGAAGATGTTTCAAAACGCTATACCCATGATACCATCCGAGAGCTTTCTTATTATGGCGGAAAAAAACATATCGACTTAGGATTTGTTGGTTCATGCATGGTACACAAAGGGGACATCAAGAT
>CEVS01067148.1_pt1 | contig 11599 bp, 8 predicted proteins | sample 361571 | NCBI WGS metagenome assembly CEVS01 (sample SAMEA2623850, study PRJEB7988) | marine metagenome | isolation source: saline water (ENVO:00002010), including | reverse complement strand
GTGTGTGTAGGTAATGCTCCAACAGATACGTGAAAATTTCAATCATTTTTCTAATTCATTAACTACCACTCAGAAGAGATTACTCATCGCTTCGGTATTATTCTTAGATTCACTCATATTAGGTTTAACATACGGAAAAGGTTTTTTAAATTTAATAGATTTATTATTATTAGATAAATTACCAACAGACTCGATCTGGTTGATACAAATTTTAGAGTCAATTACTGCTGGTTTTGTTGTAGTAAAAATGTTCTTTGATGATATTCCCAAAGGTAATATAAGAACAATAATGATTTTCTTATCACCGTTTTTTTTAATTACGGTAGTTTTTATCACTTTGGAGGCATTACTACAAGGATTAGATATACGTGCAACTATTACATTAGATCTAATCTCAATTTCAACTGGAACTTTAACATGGGCTTCAACATATCTTGCCATAGCAATTGGTCTAACTTTAACATATAAAGTACAGAGATATGGGAATTTCGCGCAATCAGAATTCTTCATGATTGGAATGTATCTGGCCATGATATTAGTTTGGAGCGATTATTTTGTTCCGATGTATGATGCTCCTCGAGACGGTGTATTAACTTGGTCAGTATTATGTTGGACACTTCTGGGCGCGTTTGTCCTCACTGGAATTGCAGGGATAATAATTGACCGTCTTGTTTACCGAGGATTCCGAGAAGAAAATGCTTCTCCACAAGTGATGATGATAGCATCTTTAGGAGTAGCACTGATTCTTCGAGCTCTGACTTACTTACGTTTTGGTTCTTCAAGAAATATGTTTGAGCCTGATTCGGATTGGAGAATGCCCACCATGAGATGGGAACTCCCAACCACAAAATTTCGTTTCAATCTCGGTGAAAGGAATTTAGATGAAGGTCAGAGTTACAACCATTATAATTGTGAACAAACAGGTATAGATGAAGTAACTGGTGAACCAATTTTATCAAGAATAGTCAGTGAAGATTCAAGACCTTTTTTTGAATTATACGATACTAATATCGACTGTATTACTCAGGCAACCACAAATTATGCTTACTACAAGGGGATAGTTCCCGTTGTCATTTTTTCATCAGTTGCGATATTACTACTACTACTTACGAAAACACGACTCGGAAGGAAAATGCGTGCCGTCGCAGATAATCCAGAACTTGCTGCTAGCAGCGGAATCAATGTCGAACAAATTCAATTGACTAGTGCATTTTTATCAGCAGGAATATCAGGTTTGGGCGGTTCTATTTTTGCTATTACTTTGCGATATAATCCTGAAACCGCCTTCACCCTTCTCCTACCCTCCTTCGCAGTAATTGTTTTAGGTACAATTGGCTCAATTCCTGGAGCTATTGTTGCATCCTTAATTGTTGGATTTGTACGTGCTCTGTCATCCCCAATTTTAATCGGAATAGGTAGTCCTTTGGGGCGCTCTAATTACACTGCGATGGACGGAGTAATGCCCTATATTTTCCTTGTAGCAGTATTGATGATTATGCCCGAAGGAATTGGCGATGCATATGAAAAATGGAAAGTGGATAGACTGAGGAGTAAGAGGTCTAGAGAGGAAGAAAAACGCCTATCAGGGAAATTGGATAAACCTTCAAAAATTATAACCTTCTTACTTGCAATATTCCCATTAACTGCTCTATTAGGGATTCATAATTGGTGGAATAATAGGGCAGATAGAGCACAAAGTTTGGCATTTTTGAGCATTGGTGGATACTCTATTCATCGCCTCCTTCTTTTTGTTAATAGGAACTCATTTTCATCAGGAACTTGTTCAGATAGTTGTATTTCGAACACTAATATTGATACCAATTATGGATTAATTGCTGGTTCAGATGGAATCTTACAGCCTGAAGATTCTCCATACTTTGTCGAATCGGTATCGGATCTTGATATTTCTTGGTACGATTTAATGCAAAATGAACTATGGTTAGTAGATTTGCTATCCTCAATTGATAATTTATTATGGCCTCTTTTGCCAATTCTTATCTATGCCATTGCGTTATTCCAATGTCAAGAATATTTATCCGATCAAACAAAATCAAAACAAACTAAAAAAAATACTAAATCTAGGATTAATTTTTCTGTTTATTCAATCAAAAAACCATTTAATCGTCTGATTAATTTTTTGAATAACAAGTATAACCTATTAGTATCATTTTTAATTTCTTCAGTCAAGCCAATAACCTCCTTCATTACAGAAAATTATTCTTCAAGTAAAAATAGTATAAAACAAAAATATCCTACACTGTCTAATCAAATGAAATATGGTAGAGAAAGTATGCTAGGTTCTAATATTATGTTTGTTATTTTGTTAATCATAATTACACTTTTCTTAGTCTGGCTCCCAATTTCTGATTCAGAAAACATGAATTTTAGTAAAACACTGCAAGTTTCTAATGTCCTCCTTACTCTTTCTATATTTATTTTAATGTCCTTCTCATTAAATTTACACACTGGAATTACTGGCATGGTTAATTTTGGAGTTATCTTCTTTGTTGGAATAGGTGCTATTACTGTTGGAATTTTAACAGCTCCTACTGAGGTACATGGTTACGGTTGGCCGGTAATACCTGCTACAATTGCTGCAGTGCTACTTGCAGCCGCCTTTGGTTGGGCTCTGGCATATCCAACAGCTCGTTTGAGAATGGATTATTTTGCTATTGTTACAATTTCTTTAGGCGAGATAGTCAGAGTTTTACTGGCTGGAGAACCATTACTAAGAGTGGGTTCAATTGGTTCAGCAATTGGCATATCTAAGTATACTTTACCGTTGAAACAATGGTGGTTTTGTGGTTCTGGAGTCACAATTGGTCCTGACGCTGATTACATTAGTGCAGATGCATGTAGGAATGATGAATTATTATTAGGCCCAGCAAATAAAGTAGGTGAATTATTGAATCTTGCAGATGTAAATGGAGTCATCGAACCAGCGCCCTACATGTTACTATTAGCGGTAATGGGAATGACCTCGGTTTTATTCGTATGGTGGCTTTTAGAAACAATACTTTCATCACCTTGGGGCAGAATTTTGAAAGCGATTAGAGAGGATGAAGAGGTGGCACAACACCATGGCCACAACGTCCTTTCTCACAAAGCCGCTAGTCTTGCTTTGGGTGCAGGAATAGCAGGTCTTGCAGGAGTCTTTTGGGCCTGGAAACTTACAGGTTTTGAACCTTCAATAATGGCGCCAGCACGTTCTACTTTCCTTGTCTGGGCGGCTTTTATTATTGGAGGCAAAGGAAATAACAAGGGGATGATAGTGGGGGCCTTCATCATTGTACTTATGGAGTTTGTATTCAATGTACTTGTAGCCGCGCAGGGTTCTCCAGATTTACCTCTTTATACTACAGCAGATCGTATTGATAGGTTATTTCAATGGCTTGTAATAAATCATTGGGGTGCAATAAAAATATCTTTCATGATAGCGATAATTGGTATTTTATTGAAACATAGAGGGACAATAGACGTAGGTCTTTCGGGAGTATTCATATTCTTTTTCATGATGATAATGATGGGTGAACGTTCTATTGATGAATCTTTTACAGGAGGAATTATTAGAGCAGATATGGCATATGTCAAGGTATTATTGATTGGATGCTTAATGTTATTTTCACTCAAGTTAAATCCGAAAGGACTTATTCCAGAAGTACCATTTAGACCAAAAAGTAAGCCCCTCATCGGCGAATCTCGAGAATTACAAAATCAAGGAGATGATAGCCAATGAAGTCAGTACTTAAAGTAGCGAATCTTCGTAAGGAATTTGGAGGACTTGTAGCAGTAAAAGAAGTCTCTTTTGAAATATTTGAGGGAGAATTTGTCGGATTAATAGGGCCCAATGGATGTGGGAAATCTACAACCTTTAATTGTATTAGTGGTCTATTAGAACAGACATCTGGGAAAGTAGAAATTTATGGTACAGACGTCTCAAAATTGAGACCAGATCAAATACACAGTTTAGGGATGACAAGAACTTTTCAGCACACTCGTTTATGGAGGGAAATGACAGTTGTAGAGAACTTATTAGTCCCTCCTAGAAATCAATTTTCTCCAAGTAAAATAAAATCATTACTATTCCCTAAATCTCGTCAAGCTGAGAAAGAAAGATTAGAAGAAGCATATAACATTCTTGAAGAGTTAGAAGTCCCTCACATGGCCGACAATTTAGCAAGTGAATTATCGGGAGGGCAGTCAAAATTAGTAGATATTGGGAGGTCTCGAATGGGTTCACCAAAGTTGCTATTACTCGATGAACCGGTCGCGGGTGTTGCCGGCCCTCTAGCAATGAAAATTTTCAATAATTTACGAAAAACGGTAGATGAAACCGGAATCTCTGTATTAATAATTGAGCATAATATGGACTTTATTCTAAGGCAGGGGGTTGACAGAATTATTGTAATGAATGAAGGAGAGGTCTTAATGATAGGAACTCCGGAAGAAGTAAAGTCCAATAGGGCAGTAATCGAAGCATATCTCGGTTCTGCAGGTGAGGAAGAGTGAGCATAATGGGTAGAGTTCTTGACGTGAAAGGCCTCAATGGAGGATATGGTTCGGTACAGATTCTTTATGATATTGATCTATATGTTGAGGAAGGAGAATTTGTTACTATTATCGGTCCTAATGGGTGTGGTAAATCTACATTTATTAAGACAATATTTGGAATAGCTAGTTACTACTCAGGCGATGTTACTCATAATAATGAGGATGTATCTGGTTGGCGTACCGATCAATTAGTGAATAGAGGTATTGCATATGTCCCTCAAGTAGATAATGTATTTCCTTCTTTAACAATTTACGAAAATTTACAGATGGGTGGTAATAGCCTATCAAATTTAGTTCTAAATGAAAGAATTGAGCGTGCTTTGAATATGTTCCCTGACCTAAAACAAAGAGTTCATGATTTGGCCGCCTCACTTTCGGGAGGTGAGAGACAAATGTTAGCAATATCTCGTGCATTAATTTCTAATCCTAAATTTTTGTTATTGGATGAACCAACTGCTGCATTGAGCCCTTTGTATCAACAACAAATTATAGAACGAATCGATGCTTTGAGAGATGAAGGAATTACTGTTCTAATTGTAGAACAAAATGCTCGTTTAAGCCTCGCTCGTTCAGATAGAGGATATATTTTTGCAGGAGGAAAAGTGGTACATACTGGAGATGCCAAGCATATCCTGACTGATCCAGAGATTGGCGAATATTTTCTTGGCTCTCATTGAAAGAGGAAAAAATTATTCTTTCGATAATACTTTTTTCACAGCAATTGGAATGAAATGTAAAGAGTCTCCTAAGCGATGACCATCTTCAACTTCTATCAATTCAACATTCGAATTAGATTCTGCAACCTTTCTAGAAGATTCTATTGATACGATTTCATCAGAAATACCGTGTATTATAACAGTTGGATGATTAATTTCCGGCCACGACATTTTCCTAGCACTAACTATAAAATTCCAACTCAGTTGTATCTCTTTATTCAGCCCGTGATGGAAATATGGCCTGAATCCACTATTTTCCCATTCATTCAGTCCATCCAATCCTGCTATTTTCTCGAAATTTTCTGCTAAGCCAAATGCTGGTGCCATCAACACTATTTTCAGATTCCTTCTTATCAATTTATTAGCAGCATTTGCTATAGCTAATCCCCCATAAGATGACCCAATGATTAGATCAATTTCTTCATTTTCTAATATCTTATCAAGAACAACGGCTGTTTGCTCGCCAATAGTCCAACCCCTTTCACTCATATCGATTGAAACTACATCCCATCCCAGGTTCTCTTTAATCCATGTAGGTTTAGAACCATTAGTACTTCCTTCTAATCCGTGAGCCCAGAGAATCTTCATTTTATCCCTCTAAATCACAAAATTTTAATGCAACGAAATCTGTATTCGTTTTTTCTCTTTTCATAGCATTTGTTTTCAATACACGTAGATGAATTTCAGCAACTACGTGAACTGTCGCATGATATAGGTGACCTCCATGTACAGAATGCTCATTATCAGACATTACAGTATGTAAATGTGTAAATGGCCCATCTGGGCCAGGCGCTAGATTTCCTTGTGTGGATAGTAATTCCATCGGTCCATCATAATTCAGGGTTTGATAAATTCCATCATCGTCTAAATATCCCATCCTAATATCTCTCACTCTCCCAATACCACTCGTAATTATTGCACAATCAATTCCATATTTTGAAAGACCTTGAATAGATTGATGTATTTCTTCGTCCGGATCTAATCTCAAAAGAATATCATCGCCTATTCTACTGAATTCCATATATTCCGATATGAGTCATAAACTTGAATCCAACGCTTCACGATTTTCTTTATTCGGCGTTTTTTCAAAAATATTCCAGTGGAAGTATAATATTACATTTTTTATTCATGATTTTACTTTGAAACTCCAATAGAAACAAAGGGGTATCTCAAAACATCCAATTTGGTTATAGACTGCAAGTACTTCGGAGCAAAGCCAGAAGGTGAAAAAGAATGACAATGGCAGCACATGACTCCTCTGCTCGTTGGAAAACTTTCTTTTTGGAAGCTAAAGAAACAGAGATATTTACTTTATTATCTAAACAATCAACTACTCCAACTCTTTCCATACCATTCCATGAGTTACAAGCTTTTGATCCCGATTTCGCTGACGATATTTTGCAATTTCCTAAACAAATTTTGAACACTGGTAAAGATACACTTAGAGAATTATGTAGAGAACGTGGAGAAGACTTGGACGTTGTACTTAGAGTGGGAGAATTACCAAGAGATAGTCGTAGAGCGATCAGAGAAATAGGGTCTTCAGATATTGAAAAACTTCGTAGTAGTGATGTACAAGTAATTAAGATTTCAGAGATTAAACCTAGAATGCATATCGCGGCATTTCAATGCGAATCTTGCGGAGTCACTCAAGAAATAATGCAGGATAACGAGAGAGAACTAATTGAACCAATTCGTTGCTTACCTACTGATCGAGGAGGATGTGGTGAAAGTGCTGGTAGGGGCGGAGCAACACGTTTTAATCTTGTTTTTAATGTTTCAAGACTGATAAATAATCAATGGATAGAAATTCAAGAACTCCCTGAGTCGGTAGAAAGTGGAGCTCAACCAGGTAGGGCAAAGGTACTTCTTGAAGGAGATTTAGTGAACAAACATTTACCGGGTCAAAGAATAGTTGCGAACATGATTCCAGTTGTATACAGTGAGGTGATTAAAAATAAGAAAACACCAATGTTCGATATCATGTATCACTTAATTAGTTCCGAACATGAGTCCGTTCCATTTACTGAAATTAAGATTTCTGACGAAGAACAAGAGGAAATATTGGCGATTTCTCAGAGGGAAGATCTTCTTCGTTTAATGCAGAATTCAATTGCACCTTCCATATTTTCGACTGGTGTTATGAATTTTGTGAAAAGGTCATTAGCACTACAATTATTTGGTGGGGTTTCAAGAAAAAATTCAGATGGAACTCGAACTAGAGGAGATATTCATATTTTACTAATGGGAGATCCAGGAGTTGCTAAATCTCAATTATTAACCTATGTTTCAACACTTTCTCCTCGAGGTAAGTTCACATCAGGAGGGGGTGTTTCCGGTGCAGGATTAACAGCAGCAGCGGTTAGAGATACATTTGCTGATGGAAGGTTTTCTCTGGAAGCCGGAGTATTACCATTATCCGATAGAGGTTTAGCTGCTATTGATGAGTTCGATAAAATAAATGAAGACGATAGAAAAGTCATGCATCCTGCAATGGAACAACAGAGAATTGATATTTCTAAAGGAGGAATTACTGCCTCATTACCATCTAGGTGTGCGATTGTTGCAGCAGCGAATCCGAAATCAGGACGTTTCTCGAACCGTGCTGCTAATACCAGTGTCCTTCGTTCATTTAAGGAGACAGGACTACCTCCTCCATTAGCTTCTAGATTTGACATAATTTGGATGATGAGAGATGAGGTTAAGGCAGAAAATGATGAAATGATAGCTAAACATATTTTGCGTAGTCGTACAAGAGGAGTTCCTGAGGCGCTTATAGATGAATTTGTTGCAATGGATCCCGTTGAAGAAGATAAGGAACAAGTCATAATAGAGGGAGTTGATGGAAAAGAACATCTTAGTCAATCTTTCCTTAGAAAATATATCGCTTTCGCAAAAAGAAATTTTCATCCCAATATAGACCAAGATGTCATGGCATTGATCTTGGAATATTATGTTCAAGAAAGACAATCTTTCGGACGAGATGATTTAGATGAAGGTAGTGAATCCAATGTTGTCCCAATTACCGCTAGAGCGTTAGAAGCTTTAATCAGACTTACAGAAGCTCATGCAAGAATGTTTCTTCGTGAAAATGCTACTGCAGAAGATGCAAAAGTAGCATTAGCAGTATTCAAGCATTGGCGCGAAGAATCAGGAATAGAAGATGATTCAGAATTTTCAGGAACTACAGTTAGAGAAAGAAATACAAGTGCTATTGTTAAAAATATTATTCGTGATATTTGTTCAGAAAATGGCAACAGAGCAACAATTACTTCAATTTACAATAGAGCACTAGGTAAGAAAATAAATGAAACGACTGTTGATAAAGTGATCCAACAAATGCGTGAAAGAGGGATATTATTTAACCCATCAAAGGATGAATACGGTTTCGCCTAGGGCCGTTCACCCTATGAAAGATAACCCAGTCGTGATTAATATGGAGCCACGAGGAGACATTGATTCTCCTAGTAATTTAGACCCTCAAAGTTTGGGTTTTATGTGTGGATTAGAAATTCATCAGCAATTAGATACTGGCAAATTACATTCCAGAATGCCTAGTCAATTATTCGACTTTTCTCTTGCAGAGATTCCCGATTATTGGACACGTTCAGAAAGGAAACTAAGAGCATCACAAGGAGAAGGAGGGAAAATTGACATTACTGCACGTTTCGAGTCACGAAGAAATCGTTCCTTCGTATATATTCAACCACCCAATGCGGGACTAATTGAGTTAGATGAAGCCCCGCCATTAAATCATGATAGTGATGCTATTGATACAGTATTAACTATGGCTGCAATGATGAAGGCCAAACCTGTATCTTCAATGCAGGCTATGAGAAAAACTGTGGTTGATGGTTCCAATACTAGTGGATTCCAGAGAACAACATTGGTTGCAACAGATGGTTCTATCGAAACAGAAACAGGAGAAGTTGGAATCGATGTTATTTGTCTCGAAGAGGACTCTGCTAGAAAACTAGATAGTGAGTTAACTACGGAAGGAGAAATAGTTTATTACACTCTAGATAGGCTTGGAATGCCTTTGGTTGAGATTGCAACAGCTCCAAATATACAGACTCCTGAACATGCTAAAGAGGTAGCTTTACACCTTGGTACATTATTACGTGACACACGTTTAGTTAGGAGGGGCTTGGGCTCAATTCGACAAGATCTCAATGTCAGTATCGCCTGTGGAGTAAGAGTGGAAATCAAAGGTTGTCAAGATTTAGGTTGGATTCCTAAGATTATTCGGTTAGAGATGGCCAGACAATTACATATGTATAGGTTATGTAATCAATTACGAGAAGAAGCCGACCTCCCTCTTTTACCTCCTGATCGTCGACTAGACTCGAAACCAGTAGAAAACAGAGTTGCTCTATCTGCATTATCAAGACTACCATTTAAGACTCAGAATTTAACATATCTTTTCTCTAATTCTTCGTCTCAAATGATAGAAAAATCATTATCCTCTGGCTCAGTAGTTATGGGTTTGAAGTTGAAAGGATTTGCCGGAAAAATAGGCCGTAAAACTGAAGATATCGAAGGCTCACAAATGCCTAGGCTCGGAAGAGAGTTAGCGAGTTCCGCAAAACAAGCAGGAGTGGCAGGAATCTTTCATTCTGATGAGTTACCAGCATATGGAATTACAGAAACTGAAGTCAGTAATATTAGACAAGAAATGACATTGTCTGAATCTGATGCATTTGTATTGTGTGTAGCGCCTAGTTGGCAGGCAGAATTAGCTCTTGAATCAGTAATACTTAGAGCGAGATCAGCATATCATAGAATTTCAGGAGAGGTTCGCAATGTTGTAATTAGAAAAGGTACTCCTGAAGACGGAACTACCACTGCTATGAGGCCTTTACCTAGTGGTGCACGTATGTATCCTGAAACAGATATACAAATTTTAAATCTCGATTTCGAAAGATGGGAAAAAATAAATTCTAACCTTCCTATGAATAAACAGCAACGATTGACAAGATTACAAAAATATAATATTTCTAGTAATCAAATCGAAGCAATATTGGGCAATGAATTAGATGATATATTTGTTTCAGGATTAGATTGCAATGATCCATTCCCTCCCGATCTCCCATCAAAGCCTTGGGCTACAATTTTGTTAGATAACACGAGGTCAGACATTGCACATAAATCAGGAAAATCAGCGTCAGATATTCCCTGGGAATTACTAGCATTACTGGTATATTCTAAGGAAAAGGGAATTATAACTAGAGAAGGAATAATTCCTCTTGGCTCACAATATCTCTCTAATACTGATGAAAGCCTTTCTACGTTTGATAAAAAATTGGCATGGCTATCTAAAAAAGCAGAAATTGAAGGTTTTATTCCTGCAGATAGTTCTTCTGTTGAAGAAGTAATTGATTCAATAATTTCTGATAAGTCAGAATTTGTTAAAGAAAAGGGTATTTCCGCTGTGGGCCCATTAATGGGCATGGTGATGTCGAAATTAGGTGGCTCTGCAGATGGGAAATTAGTAAATTCTATTTTAATCGAAAAAATTAAGCAAATAAAATGATAATGTTATTAATATCTGAACAAATTTTTATCATCAATATTAATCTACCTAGTTACTACGCGTTTGATTTCCATGTCAACGCTGTTAACGACCATAGGAGTCATAATAATTACAACCATATTAGGATATTTTGCTGTAAAAGAAGAATATAGGCTACAATCTGCGTCTGTAGTATTTCTTGTAATTCTTTTACTATCTTCTAGTACGTTATCTACAGAGTGGGCTAGAATGACTTCAGAATTAGTAGATAATGATGAAGATCCACATTATGGCCTCCCCGATCTGTGGGATGGTAAGCAGGCGGTTTGTTTTCACTTCCCTCAAGACGCTACTCCCTCAGAATTTGCAGACGGTAGACACCACATAGATTATGATGGTACAGATTTTAAAACAGATAAAAATTGGAATGCTACTGGTGCCTGTGTTGGTGGATTTGAAGGGTATGAAAATGGTTTAGATTTACTAAATGCAGCAGTTGATGTCAGACCAAATCTTTTTGCATTAAATGTTACTGAATTTTCTTTCGGATTACAAATAAATTCTATTGGAGGAGTAAGTCCTTGTGAAGTTTATACCTGTGCAGATGATTTCTCTTCTGGAGCATATTGGGAGTTACTTAACGATGGTGCTTATTCAATGGTAGGTATTTCTGATCTAGCATTGAATGACGATACAGTAGTTACTTGGCAAATTGCTACATATTGATTTAGCATATCAGCAGCTGTAAAAAATGTATTTTTTTAATCAACTTTAAGATTGAATCAGAGTAATCATCAATAACATAATCACATTGGACTGC
>CEVS01060879.1_pt1 | contig 11633 bp, 8 predicted proteins | sample 361571 | NCBI WGS metagenome assembly CEVS01 (sample SAMEA2623850, study PRJEB7988) | marine metagenome | isolation source: saline water (ENVO:00002010), including | reverse complement strand
GAAAAATTTATAACTCTTGACGGAGAGGAGAGAAAACTAAATGGAGACGACCTCATGATCTGTGATGGAGAAGGTAACCCTATGTGTATAGCAGGTGTTTTTGGTGGAGAAAAGTCTGGTGTCACCAATAAAACAACTAAAATATTTTTAGAAAGTGCTTACTTTAATCCTTCAGATATAAGGACATCAAGTCAGAACCATCAACTAAAGACAGATGCTTCGTATAGATTTGAGAGAGGGATTGACCCTAATATCACCATCTATGCTCTTAAATATGCAGCATCTCTAATATGTAAATACTGTAAAGGTAAAGTCACCTCTCAGGTTTATGATAAATATCCGAAAAAAATTAAAAATCATAAAGTTGAATTTGATATTGAAAGAATAAACCTATTATCTGGACATAATTTTAAAGAGGATCAAATAATAAAAATTCTAAAATCACTTGATATTGAAATCGAAAAAAAAGGAAACGTATTTATTGCCGATGTACCTCCATTCCGAGTTGATGTAACTAGAGAGGCAGATATTCTTGAAGAAATATTAAGGGTTTATGGTTACAATAACCTTAAAATATCTAAGTCAAATAGAAGTGATTTCTTATCTGGTGAAAGAAAATCATCTAACGAAGATTATATATTAAATAAAGTTTTTGACACACTTGTTAACAGTGGTTTCTTTGAGATTACAACAAATTCTCTAACTGCAAATAAACTTAGAGACTCAAAGTTTTGGGACGACAACAAGACTGTGGAAATGATTAATAAATTAAGTGACGAGCATGCTATATTAAAACAAAAGTTATTGTACACTTCATTAGAGTCAATTAGACATAACATAAACAGAAAACAAAAAAATCTTAAATTTTTTGAATTTGATAAAGTATATACTTTAGCCAATAACAATTATAAAGAGGTTAATAAAATCGGTATATATATAACTGGGATTAATGATGACGAACACTTCATAAAAAAATCAAAAGGAGTAACATTCTTCGATATAATGAATACTGTAAATAAATTATTAACTATAGGTAACATAAATGATTTTGATATAATCCCTAAAGAAAATTCAAGTACCCTTGATATGTGTGTTGACATTACTAGCAAGGATATAAGCTTATGTGAATTAGGGAAAATAAAAAAAGAAATATTAGCAAGCTTTGATATATCACAAGATGTGTACTACGCTGAATTTGAATGGACATCTTTTATAGAAAATTTTAATAAAGAATTTACCTATAAGGAAATTCCAAAATTTCCACAAGTTCAAAGAGATCTATCTCTAGTAATCCAAAAAGATGTGAAATTCAGAGATATAAAATCTGTAATAGATTTCAATAAATTAAAATCCTTAAAAAAAGTTAGTTTGTATGATATATATGAAGGAGAATCAATTGGTAAAGATCAGGTCGCATACTCTCTTAGGTTTATATTACAAGACGAAAATAAAACTTTAGGAGAGAAAGAAATTAATAGTACAATGGAAAATCTAATTAAAGTATTTGAGAAAAAATTAAATGCTGAAATAAGAAAGTAAAATGGATAATAAGTCAGAGAAAAAAATTATTGAATTAGAAAGTAAATTTTCTAGATTAATTACAAAATACAATGAACTAAAAAAAGAAAATAAAGATCTTAAAGATGACCTTATAGATCTTGAGATTGAATCAATCATAAATAACTACAAATTCAAAAACCAAAAATTATCAGCAGAACCCAATAATAATAACAATGAAATAAAAAAAGAGATTGATGATACAATTGATACAATTGATATTCTAATTGAAAACTTAAAAAATTAGTAATGCAAAATCTTTCAATTAAAATAGTTATTGGGAACAGATCATATCCAATGAAGGTACCCGTCGGAGAAGAACAAAAAATAAGAAGGATAGGTAAAGACCTAAATAATAAAATTTCTGAAATTAAAAATCAGATGAATATTGATGACCTTCAAGATGTTTTAGCAATGATCGCATTCAAGCTATCAGTTGAGATAGAAGACAATAAAATTAATCAAGATGACTCAAATAAAGTTTATAAAAAAATCGAGCACATTATAACTGAGATAGATAAGGTATTAGAATAACCTATAATTACTCCGGAGTATTTTCATTCGGCCACTCTTTCTTGAAATTTATCCAATAATCTTTGATTGTAGACTTCACTTCCTTCCTTAACCAAAGCAAACCAATTAAATTAGGAACTGTCATTAATGCAATTGTAATTAGAGAAACATTCCATATTATAGTCGTGTCTGCAAAGGAAGCAATGAAGAATCCAATAACATACACTATCCTAAAATATATTACTGACCCTGAGCCAAAAAGATATGTCATAGCCCTATCTCCATAATATGACCACGCAATGGCTGTACTAAAAGCAAATAATAAAAGACCTATACTTACAATATAGTTACCATAGCTACCAAAAAATCCTCTATCAAATGCTATAGCTGTAAGTGGAGCACTATGGACCAAGGATTTACCTTCAATCAATACATTTTCTTGAATTTTACCATTAACTACATTTAAATCACCAGAGTATTTATCCCCAGAAGAATTATAAACAAGCACGTCCTCTGCAATAGATCTTGCATGGATAAGAGAAAGATCTTGAATAATATTTCCTGATTCAACATTTATAGATCCACTAAACTTATCAATAGAGCTATTACCATTTAGGTAATTAAATAAAGACTCTACATCTCCGTCAACTTCTTCATCGTAGACTCTATCCAGTACTTCAAGATCGGCTTTTGCAAATAAATTATGATGTTTCTCATTCCATACCCCTGAAGATAAAAGAACAAGGCCTGTGATTGTACATATGATAATTGTATCTATAAAAGGTTCAAGTATAGCAACAAGACCCTCAGATACTGGCTCATTTGTCTTTGCTGATGCGTGGGCAATTGGTGCTGAACCTTGTCCAGCTTCGTTTGAATATAATCCTCTGTTTACTCCTCTTGAAATTGCAAAAGAGACCGAGGCACCCAGAAAGCCTCCAACAGCAGCACTGCCAGTAAAAACCTCAGAAAATATTGAAATAAATGATGGGACAATATTTTCAAGATTAAATAAAATTACAGAAAACGCTCCTATTACGTATACTACAGCCATAAATGGAACAAGTCTTTCTGTTATCTTAGCAATTCTTTTAATTCCACCAATAATAACTACACCCAATAATATTGCTAAAATTCCTCCAGTTAACATTTTATCTATACCAAATGAGGAATAGATAGAGTTAGAGATACTATTAATTTGAGGTAAGCTCCCAGTACCAAAAGATGACAAAACTGTTGCAAACGCAAACATTATTCCAACCCATTTCATGTCAATTTTTTTACCCATTAAAAGAAAATCAGCATTTTTCATAAAATACATAGGTCCACCAGACATAGATCCATCAGAAATTTTCTCTCTATACTTATGTGATAATGTGACCTCAACAAATTTAGTTGTCATACCAACCATCGCTGTCGCAAGCATCCAAAATAAGGCTGCAGGGCCTCCAAGATGGATTGCAAAAGCAACACCAGCAATATTTCCAGTACCTACAGTTCCTGACAAAGCTGTGGTTAATGCTTGGAAGTGAGAGGTATCACCTTGATCATTTTTCTTATCATATCTCCCTCTAACAACCTTTAGAGCAAAGGTGAAGTATCTAACTTGAGGGAAACCAAGATAGAATGTAAAGAAAATACCAGTTCCTAGTAACAGGGGAACAAACCAAGAAGAGCTTCCAAGGTATTGATCTATTAAAATAAGAAATTCGTTAATTTCCTGCATATTATAAATTTATATAAATTATTGAGAGATTATATTTTTCCTTCAATGAATTTGATAATATTTTCTTTCTCTATCTCAGAATTTCTTAATATAGTTTTAGCCTCTTTCCCAATACCATTATCTTCCTTAACATCTTTAATATTAATCATCACATTCAGATAAGCACCGTGAATAGCAGCATTAACACATAGACAGGCAACACCAGCGTCTGAAATAGAATTTTGATTTCCTTCTTCAGATAACTTTTTAATAAACACATAACTTTCGAAAGACTTCTTCATAATATTTAAAGGTACTTCTGCCGCGAATAAAGTAGCTTTATTAATTTCTTCTAATCTAAATTTTATTTGTATATCATTACTTTTTGGCAATTTAAATGCAGACATAATACTATTAAACGCCTTTGAATCTTCATCTACTAATCTTAGTAGCTCTTCTCTAATTTCATTAACATTTCCTGCAATTTCACTGAAAGTTTCAACTTTTGACTCCCATCCTCTTGTGTTACAAGATAGGTTTGCAACCATACCAGCTAGAGATAAACCTAAGGCACCAACACATGAAGAAACCGATCCGCCTCCAGGAGCTGGAGATTCTCTTAAGACCTCATCTGAAAATTCTGTTAAAGTTAAATCCGATAATTTTTTTTTTTGAATAATATCCTCAAGGTAGTATTCAATAATATTCTTATTTGGAGAAAACTCTTTTACCTGATTTAAGCCTAGAGACTCTACAGCAATATCGATAATATCACTTTCTGGAATACCCAATGATCTATTTTGTTTTTTTAAAAAATATTTACCTGCATCTAAAATTGATTTAAGTGGTATCAGTCCCACAAGCTCAGAACCAGTTACCTTGGCTCCTCTAAGGTTAGCTTTCTGACATACTTCATCAAATACAACATGAATAGGTGTCTTGTCTATATTTGTAAGATTCATAGAAATCTGAGCTATACCAAACTCCTCTATGTACCAACCAATTGCTTTGACATATTTCAAGGAGCCTGGAATATTTTCAGGTTTACCTTGCTTATCATAAACAATTTCTCCAATTACCGGATGACCTTTTCTTTTTATTCTACCCTTTTCCCTAACATCAAAAGCAATTGCATTAGCAAGTCTTGTTGATTTAGTATTTAAATTAATGTTATAAGCAATTAAAAAATCTCGAACTCCTACCGCAGATGCTCCTGATTTCTTATTAAATTTTAATCCATAGTCAGGATTCCAATCTGATTTTTTCATCTTCTGTTCAAGACCTTCATACTCTCCTGATCTCACGTTTGCCAAATTTACTCTCTCATCATTTTGAGCAGCTTTTTCATATAAGTATACAGGGATGTTTAATTTTTCTGAAATCATTTTTGAGAGCTTGTGAGCGTATGGAACTAATTCTTTAAATGTAATGTTTGATACTGGAATTAGAGGACACACGTCCATAGCTCCAAACCTTGGGTGTTCACCATTATGTTTAGACATATCTATCAACTCACTAGCTACTTTAGCGGCATTAAATGCGGCATTAATAACATCATCAGGTTCCCCAACAAAAGTCATTACAGTTCTATTCGTGGCTTTTCCAGGATCTACATTTAAAAGATAAACACCATCTGAAGACGATATTGCTTCTGAAATTTTATCAATTACCAACTTATCTCTGCCTTCTGAAAAATTAGGAACACACTCAATAATTTGATTCATAGATACAAAAATAAATATTAATTATAGATTTTACCTCTTTTACATATTAGGGTAGGTTTCATTTTTCCTTGGTGATAAAGAATCTCTCTGAAATCAGAAGTTTCAAAACTTATAAAGTCTGCTAGCATTGATGGGGATATCCTACCCCTATCATTAATTCCTAAAGAATTTGCAGCTCTGAAAGTTATTGCAGAAAAAATTTCAGCAGATGTCAATTTTTCATAAGATGCGATTATAGATGACTGAGTTAGTAAATCACCCATAGGTGCAGAACCAGGGTTCCAGTCGGTGGCAATTGAAATAAGACAATTTTTATCCAACATTTTTCTTGCAGGGGCAAAGGGAAGACCTAAGCCTATACTACAACCAGGTAGGACTACACCACACGTCTGAGATTTGGAAAGGTAATCAATTTCATCATCACTAATCACCTCAAGATGATCGACACTTACCGCACCCAAATCTACACCAACCTTTACAGCTCCTGATGTAAACTGATTAGCGTGTAATGTAAGATCAAAATCATTCATTAATTTATTTAGATAATTTGTAGACTCTTGAATATTAAATGCATTTTTCTCAGTGAAAATATCTATCCTTGAAGATAGCTTTTCTTTTCTTATAACAGGAATCAAATCATTAATTACAGCATCCAAATAAAGTTTATTCGATGTGAATTTCTTTGGCTTCACATGTGCCGCAAGACATGTTGGAATTACATCCGTCGGATGAACCTTATCTATTTCATTAATGGTTCTTAATAACTTAAGCTCGTTTTCAATTGAATCGCCGTAGCCACTTTTAATTTCACATGTTAGGACTCCCTCTCTAAAGTGTCTATCTAATCTGGATGAAGTATAATTAATGAGTTCATCTTGTGACGCCTTCGCTGTAGATCTCATCGTATTATGAATACCTCCCCCTTCGTCTAAAATTTTTTGATAAGACACCCCAGAATTCCTTTTTGAGAACTCGATAGACCTATCCCCATCATAACATAAGTGTGTATGACTATCTATGAAACCTGGAAGCAATACCTGAGGAGATTTAATTTGAAAGGTTTCAGAAGCTTCCTTCCTAATATCATTAAATTTTCCAATTTTTATTATTTTTTCACCATCAATTAGAACACCGCCATTTGATATTATAACTAAATCATCATCAGATAACGAACCTCTCAATGGAAGATTTTCCATTGTTAATATCTGAGAGAAAGGACCTACTAGTTTCATAAAAATTATAAATCTAAATTAAACTTTTTTGAATGATCCTTAGCGGCTTTATATCCCGCATCATTATGTCTAAAAACTCCCATAGCCGGATCATTATGAAGGACCCTTCTTATACATCTCTCTGCCCTATCAGTACCATCAACTAGTACAACCATACCCGCGTGTTGAGAATATCCCATTCCCACTCCTCCTCCATGATGAAATGAAACCCATGTTGCACCGCCAGCAGTATTTGACATAAGATTTAGAAGAGGCCAATCAGAGACAGCATCAGACCCATCTTTCATACCCTCAGTTTCTCTATTAGGAGATGCTACCGATCCGCAGTCAAGATGGTCCCTCCCGACTACTATTGGTGCGGATACCTTTCCGGATCTGACCAGATCATTAAAAATTAGACCAGCTTTTTCTCTTTCACCCATGCCCAGCCAACAAATTCTACAAGGAAGACCTTGAAATTGTATTTTTTCTTTTGCCTGCTCCAACCATTTTATCATATCTTGATTATCGGGAAAGGCCTCAATTAGTGCCTTATCCGTTTCATAAATATCATCTGGATTTCCAGATAATGCTGCCCACCTAAAAGGACCTTTCCCCTCACAGAATAAAGGCCTTATATATTCTGGAACGAAACCCTTGAAATCAAAAGCATCTTGCTCACCTCCCATCTTTGCAAATTCTCTTAAGTTGTTACCGTAATCAAAGGTTATGGAACCTCTTGATTTCATATCAAGCATAAGTGAGACATGACGAGCCATACTTTTAAGGGATAACTTTTTATACTTTGGTTGATCATTTTTTCTTAGACATTTTGCATCACTTAAACTCATACCATTAGGAACATACCCAAATACTGGATCATGAGCTGATGTCTGATCCGTCAGTATTTCTGGTATAATATCATCTTCAAGAAGTTTCTCTAACAAGTCTCCTATATCACTTACTAGACCAACTGAAACATTCATGCCTCTTTTTTTTGCTTTTATAACCCAATCTCTGGCTTCGTCATATGAATCAGTCATCTTATCAATGTACCTGGTTTTTAATCTTTTTTCTATTCTTTCAGGATCTATATCTGCACCAAGAAATGTTGCTCCAGCCATAGTAGCTGCAAGTGGTTGAGCACCTCCCATTCCACCAAGACCCCCCGACACTAAAAGCTTACCTTTCAGCGAGCCATCAAAGTGTTTATTAGCGCAGGAGATAAATGTCTCATATGTGCCTTGAAGTATACCCTGAGTCCCAATATAAATCCAGCTACCAGCTGTCATCTGACCATACATCATGAGACCCTCTTTCTTTAACTTCTCGAAATGATCCCAATTAGCCCAAGCCGGAACTAAGTTAGAGTTGGCAATTAATACTCTAGGAGCATCAGCATGGGTCCTAACTTTTCCAACAGGTTTTCCAGATTGTACTAAAAGACTCTCATCCTCTTCTAAAGCGAGAAGTACTTCTATAATTTTTTCCACAGATTTTTTATCTCGAGCAGCCTGGCCAGTACCTCCATAAACTACAAGAGAGTCAGGATCCTCTGCAACATCAGAGTCAAGATTATTTAAAAACATCCTTAGAGGTGCCTCAGTTAACCAACTTTTGGCATTTAAAGTTGAGCCAATGGGCGATGTATATTTTGGGTGGTTTGCATATTTACTTAAGAAACTAGATAAATCCATAATACTTAATTTATTAAATCAACTAATTTTCCAGACTTCACAAGCTTAGCAGCTTTTGTAATATCATCGGAGAAGACTCTATCTTCTTCAGCAAAAGAAACTTCTGACCTTAGTAGCTCATGACATTCCTCTATTTTTTTTGATGACTTCAACGGACGTAAAAAATCTATAGCTTGGGCAGAACACAACAACTCTATAGCAATAATTTTCTCTAAATTTTTAACAACTTTTAAAAATTTAACTGCACCAATTGAACCCATACTTACATGATCCTCTTGACCCAAAGATGTAGTAATTGAATCTGCACTGGCTGGAAAACATAAGTTTTTATTTTCACTAGCTAACGCAGCTGATGTATACTGTAAAATCATAAACCCTGAGTTTACACCCGATTTCTTAATTAATAATTTAGGTACTGAGCTATTTCCTTTTAGTAGTAAGTAAGTCCTCCTATCTGAAATGTTTCCTAGTTCTGATGCGGCTATAATATTATAATCAATTGGAATTGCTACTGGCTGACCGTGGAAATTTCCTCCGCTAATAACTTTATTGTCAATAACAAGAGGATTATCAGTCACAGAATTTAATTCAATATTAAGTGTTTCTTCTAAATGATAGAACGCATCCCAACTTGCTCCGTGCACTTGAGGTATACACCTGATTGAATAGGGGTCTTGTACTTTCCCGCAATCTTGATGAGAATTTAGAATTTCAGAGTTTTTTGTTAATTCTCTAACCTTCTTTGAGACATGAGAAGAACCAGAATAATTTCTAAGATCTGATATAGATGAGTGAAAAGGTGAGACAGCACTCAATGTCCCCTCTAAACTCATCACTGAGATAAGATCAGCATTATCTAGACAGTTCTTAAATCTCACAAAAGAGACACATGCAAAAGCAGATATAAATTGGGTACCGTTAATTAGAGCTAAACCCTCTTTTTTACTAATTTTTAGAGGTTTTATATTTTCTTTTTTAAAAACAACTGAGGATTTATACTTTACACCATCATAAATAACATGACCTTCTCCAATTAGAGGGAGAAATAAATGAGCTAAAGGAGCTAAATCTCCAGAAGCACCAACAGAACCTTTTATAGGTACACATGGTGTAATGTTTTTCTCAAGTAAAAATTTTATCTTCTGAATAACCTCAAGTCTGACTCCTGAAAAGCCAAGAGAAAGAGAGTGTATTTTCAATACCATCATAATTTTAGCCACAAGAGCAGGAATGTCTTTTCCAACACCAACGGCATGGCTCCTCAGTAAATTTTCTTGCAGTTGATTTGACTCTTCCTCAGAAATAATTGTATTGCATAAAGCACCAAATCCTGTATTAACTCCGTAGACAACATCACTTGATTTTGATAAACTTTCAATGATACCCCTTGAGTTAGTTATCTTTGCAACTTGTGCATCACTTATTGCAGCTGATATTTTTCCCTTTGCAATTTTAACAGCTACATAAGGTGTTAGTTTATCAGAACCATAAGAAAATTTATTATCAGACATATTAAATAAATTTACTTTTTTTAGATTAATTAACTAGGAAAAAAAGCTATTCTTTATAGGAATTATCAAGCTCTTTTTGGAGAATATTAAAGCATTTATCCTTAAACTTCTCTATATCGTTTGTAGAATATCCATCTGTAGATATTGGCTTATGACATATTATTTCACATGGACTCCAAGAGATAAAGAAAGAACCTTTCATGATTTTATATGCACCTATTAAAGAGACAGGAAGAATTGGGACTTGTTTCTCAAGAGCCATGGCAAATGCGCCATTTTTAAAGGGTGCTAGTTTTGGTACTTTCTCAGTTTTAATTCCACCCTCAGGGAAAAGACCGATACTATACCCATCATCGATAGATTGGAAAGAGTCAATATATGTCTGTCTCCTACTATCCTTACTATCTCTATCTACCATTATATGTAAATTCTTAAAAATATAGCCTAGAACTGGGATCTCATTAACTTGCATCTTACCTATAAACTTAAAAGGAATATTAAGAGCTGCAAGTGCTGGTATGTCAATATAAGAGAAATGATTTGCAATTATTATGTACTGTTTCTTTAAGTCAACACCATCTTCATATCTAACTTTAAGAGGTATAAAAATAAAAGCAAAAAATATTCTAGCAATTTTATGATGAGCCCAATACGCCATCCTCTTTAACCTCTTAAACCATATCCCAAGGAGAAGAGGTATAGAAAAAAATATAAACAAAGATGAAAAGACTAATAGGCCATAAACAGAATAAATGACAGTAAACAGATTCATTTTAATTTTTAATAAACGTAAGGTAATTAAATCTTGTCACATGAAAAATTGCAGCAAGAGTTAATCCAATACTAAGACCTACCCATATACCATAAACTCCATAGCCGTATTTTATTCCTAGCATATAGGATAATGGAATTGATATTATCCAATAAGATATAAAAGTTACAATAGTAGGTTTTTTAATATCTCTTATACCTCTAAGAATTCCCAGACCTACAGCTTGAATCCCGTCAGATATCTGAAATAAACCAGCAATTATAAGAAGTGAAGATGCAATATTCACAACACTGATATCATCAACATATAGCTTAGGGAGGTAGTCCCTCAATAAGATAAAAACTAGAGCAGAAGTAATCATTAGAAAAAGAACCAGTAAAAAACTAGCAAATCCAGATTTTCTCATGTCAATAAGATTTCTTTTACCATGAAAATAACTTAAAGATATCATGGAGGCAGACCCAATTCCTGATGCAATCATATATGATATACTTGCTAGGTTAAGAGCTATCTGGTGTGCGGCGAGATGGATTGCACCAATAGATCCAGTCATAACAGTGGCTACACTAAAAGCACCTACTTCAAAAATATATTGGAGTCCAGAGGCAAATCCAATCCTAAAAATATCTTTGATATGATTCAGGTTAATAAGAAATTTTGTCTTGAGAATGTATTTACTGAACCTCCTATCATTTAGGCAGTATATTAAAATTAATAAAAACATGATTACACGGCTAATTAAAGTAGCATAGGCAGCCCCAATAATTTCTAACCTTGGAAACCCAAATAGTCCAAAAATTAGGACAGCATTCAAAACAATATTTATGACATTTGATATAACCGATATATACATCGAAGGCTTTGTAAACCCTAATCCTTCTATGAATTGTTTAAATGTCTGAAAAAGAATTAGTGGGATAAGAGAAATACATATTATATCAAG
>CEVS01172411.1_pt1 | contig 11672 bp, 10 predicted proteins | sample 361571 | NCBI WGS metagenome assembly CEVS01 (sample SAMEA2623850, study PRJEB7988) | marine metagenome | isolation source: saline water (ENVO:00002010), including | reverse complement strand
TTATATTTTACTATATACTAATAGTATTCCAAATAATGGTTTCTTAGATAATAAGCATCATAATAATATATTTTTGAAATATAAACATATTAACACTGAATATGATTATACAACACATATATCACAAACAAATAAATATGATCGCACACTTGAAAGTGTGATTAACTTATTGATAAAATCATATATACATACATATCCTCATATATTTAGATATTCAGAATTAAAAGGAAATACATCATTATTATCGGTTTATGAATATGTTGATAGTACACCTATTACATTTGACTATAGTAATGATCGTATAAATCGTATTTATATAGAAGATACTAGAAATGTAAAAACTGAGATAAATATAAATGAGAAATACTTTAATTCATCAACAATTTCAAATATAAATTATTCGGTTGGTTCTAACTTAACTGTAAGAATTAATAAATTAACTATTACATATTTTGATAATGAAGTAACTAATTTAAGTGGTACTATAAAAATTATTAATATTGGAACTGGTTACAAAAATAATGATGTTGCAAAAATAAAAATAGCCGAAAATGTATTTGTTGTAATAAGAATTAAAACAATAGATATATCATCTACTTCAAATTTATATAATATTTATAATGCATATAATCAAGTAACTAATTCATCATTAGATACATTTATAATAAATGAATTGATAAATAATACTGCTGATAATATTAATACAAGTCAAAGCGGTCTTATTACAGCCGATAATATAAATAATTTTACTAAGTATTCAATGGAATTAGATGAAAAATTATATACTAAATCAATGATTTCAAATGATGATGTTGTAACATATACTACATCATTATTATTAGGATTATTAGGATATTTTAAATATAGAAATTGTCTAGGAAAAGTTCTTACTGAGATAGATTTTAATCTAATAACACCTACATTAATAAAAAAATATAATAGTATTTTTGTGAATATTTACTTTACAACATCATTATATCATATAAATACATTATCAAATATACATTCATATAATTTAGATAATATAGATTATATTAAATCAACCGATTCTAAATTAAGTGATTTACAATTAATTATATCTGATGCTAATGTTACATCTAATTATAATCCATTAATTACTGAATATAGTAATATTATATTTAATAATACTTTATTGTTTAATTTAATATCAAATAATCAATATTCTACATTTAATACAATTGCTAATAAAATTACTAATGGTATTTCAACATCATTACCAATGATTAATGAAACTACTAGTAAACCAATAGTAGATATATCAAGTATAAAATTTGATAATTATTATAATACTGATGTAAAAGTAATTGTAGAAGTAAGTTCTGAATCTGGAAATAAGACTAATTATACATTAGATTTGGAGAGGACTATAGATAAAACAAGTGATACAAATATTGAGAATGTGTCAGTATTAGCTAATAATGAGTTAATAAGTAGTAATAGTAATATTGTTGATAATATATTCATATATTATAAGGAAAATACAAATAATGTAATAAAAATAATATTAAAAAATATATATTCAAATATATCAAGTTTTACTATTAATTCTCTTAATAAGGTGAATACAAATACTAGTAATAATTATAATTATGATTATTTATTTACCCCTCAATATTATCAAAATGATATATCTATTACAGTTACTGGTGAATCACATACAGTAGGAGTTCCAGTAACATCATCATATAATATGATACTTCATAAGTTACAAAATAAAATAACTACATTAGATGATGTAATTATTACAAATGTAAGTAATATAGCTAATTTTAACAAATATGATAATTATTATTCTGGAGAATTATCTAGGGATGTTTTTAATAATTTATCTAAGAATATTATAAGCAATACTGATAATACTAATAACATATCATTACATATAAAAAAGACGGATACATATTCAGCAGTTCATACAACAATAGAATATTTAGATTCAGATAATAATTACATAGTATTTAGAGAATATAATACTGATTTTATAAATAATATATTTACATTTAATAAGAATGGTGATGATTATAAGGATATAATTTTAAATAAAAATCATAGATTTAAAATGAATTATCCTATAGAAAAATGGAATAATACTGATAAGGGTTTCCAACTAGATATTTTAGGATCAAATATATCAAAAGATTTTGATAATCCTTCATATAATGATAATATATTAGATAAGACTTTAGTTAAAATTAAAAATATATCGAGTGATACAGATGATAGTTGGGCTAATAATAGTGTACTAAATACTGCATTTGATATAAATACAAATTATTATGTTGGTTTCCATGCTACAAATCAGCAAATTATTACTTTACGAGCATCTGGACCAGATTCAGATCCAGATATAACTATAGATACTACAGATGATATATCATTATTAAACAGAGCTCAATTAACTATTGAAAGTTTACCATTTAAAAAGATTTCTGGTGATTTAAATACTGAAGTATTAAATATAAGTGATATTTCTAGAATAAGAATAAATATAACAGTATTTGCTGAAAACAAGATTAATAAAAATGAATATACATATATCATAGAATTAAAACAGAATTAAGATAAAATAAAAACAGAATTAAGATAAAATTAAAACAGAATTAAGATAAAATAAAAATATATATATTTAAAATCGAAATATATAAGTTTATATATATATAAAATATATGTCTTTTGATCCAGAAGATCACAATGGAGGTTTATGTGGTTTGGCAAATTTTGGTGCAACATGTTATTTAAATAGTTTATTGCAAGCACTTTTTAGTAATAATTATTTGTTAGATTTTATATTGAATGGGAAATATAATTTAAATGATGAAAACAAAGATATTCATTTATTAAATGAAATTAAGGAATTAATGGAAATTGTTTGGAAGCAAAATTGTATAATTGCTCCAAAAAAATTTGTTCACGCATTTTCACAATTGGAAAAAATGGATTTAAATGAGCAAAATGATCCAGATGAATTTTATGAGAAAATAATGAATTATTTGTATGAGGAAACATGTGAATTAATTGAAAATTGTGAAGATAATGAATGGAATAAATACTTTAAAAATAAACATAGTTATATAAATGAACAATTTTATGGTCAATATAAATCAGATATAACTTGTTTAGAATGTAATCATAGTTCACTAACATATAATCCTTATATTAGTTTAAAACTAGAATTAGTTAGTTCTAGCATGATAAATTGTTTAAAATCTCATTTATCTTGGGAAAATGATATAACATATACATGTGAAAAATGCAAATGTGAAAATAAAGCAAAAAAAAGATTTACAATTTTAAAAGTACCAAATGTATTTGTGGTAACTTTAAAAAGATATACAAATTTTGGTCAAAAAAAAGATACTGTTGTAGAATATCCATTATTATTTGAAATAGATAATGTAAAATTAGAATTATATGCTATGATTGCTCATATGGGAAATCATGTATATTGTGGTCATTATACTAGTTATATAAAAAATATGAAAAATTCAGAATGGTATCATATTGATGATAATAATATGGAAAAAATAGATATTGACTCAATTGATAAGTCAGATGTATATATGTTATTTTATAAGAAAATATAAGAAAATATAAGAAAATATAAGAAAATATAAGAAAATATAAGAAAATATAATATAATATATTTTTTTTTTATATTTTATATTTATATAAATGGATTATAAAAAAAAATATCTAAAATATAAAAAAAAATATATAAATGAATTAAAACAATTTGGTGGTACTAAAGTAGTAACTAATAAAGTTAGTCAAAAAACAAAAATAGATAAATTTAATAATAGTAAAACACAATATCTAAGTATTTATAATAAAGAAATTAAAAAATTAAAAGAAAAATATAAAAAAGTTGAAATGTGTTGTGATGATAAAAAAGGATTAATTAATTTATTGAAAGATATAGAAAAAATAATGGAAATGAAAGAAATTGAACCCAATTTAGGAAGATTACATAAATATTTAGAAAAAAATATTAAAAATGAACAAAGAAAAGAAATGATGATAGATGTATTGCGTATATTTTTAGATGAAGATTATTATTCTCGAAGAGAAAAAATAGATAAAATGAAAAAATATTTTGAGGAAAATAAAAAAATACCATTAAAAAATAAATGTGACAATTTAGGAAAACAAATATCATCATCGTATTGGGGATTAAAATTTTATGAAAATAATAATAATAAAAAAAGTATAATAAAAGAAAAAATAATTACTCATTATGATATAAAATCAAATAATACTTTATTTAGTCGTAATGTATCAAGCATACTTGATGAAATAGAAATATTTAAACTATTAGAAAAAGAAAATTTTACATCAAAATTATTAGATTATTATATATGTGAAAAACAAGATGAATTAATATTATATATGGAGATTGAAAAAAAAGGGACACCATTATCAAAATGGCTAGAAGATGATAATATATTAACAGAAAATCATAAAAATGCAATAAAAGAAGTAATGAAAAAACTTCATAAATTAAATATTATATACAATAGTAGTTTAGAAGCAGATAATTTATTAATAGATACAACCGGATCAACTCCTAAATTTTATATAAGCAATTTTGAAAAAAGTGACACAAAAGCTCATATTTTTTCAAAAGCAAAAAAAGAAGATATGAAAAGATTAGAATTAGCATTAGAATGGGCCACTCCATTTGAAGAAAATGTATTAAAAGCACTTATTATTTGTGATATTGGTGTAAAATTTACTTTTTAATTATTGCGATATTCCACTAATAATTTTAGTAAAATAGATTCTAAACTAGTACAATTTTTTAATCTTTTTTTTCTATATTCTTTTATTTTATTTAGAAATTCCACTGGATTACTTTTAACATCTTCTATTATATCATTATTTATATAACTTTTTTTGCAGATTGCCCGTGTATTATTAAGATTTGATGCTACTTCGTCAACTGCTTTATTAATAACCATATTCGTTTTTCTTTCTGATAATTTGTTTAAATCTGGAGTATCTGATAAAATATAATAAAGATGTTTTATAAAATATTCATTTGCAGTCCATGTTCTAAAATTTTTAGCAGAAAAATCGCCATATTTTTTTAAAAAATCATTAACATGACAGCTATTTATAGTATAAATATTATTTCCACCATAATATTTGAAAAAACTTTCATTATTTTTTGTTTTAAATTCATTATCCATAGATCTAAATAAACTAATCATCCGTGATTCTCTAAACTTGCAACTATTTTCTACACCTTTTTTTCCTATAAAATCTATATATATACTAGTGGTTTTAATAATAATATGTTGTTTTTCTAATGTTGTAATTCCATAACTAGAATTATCATTTTTATATTTTTCATTTCCAACTCGTAAATGACATTTATCAATTATATATATAATAAAAGCGGTTGTCTTATTTACATCCCATATTCGTTTTCTTAATAATGAATCAATATCACTTCGAATAGTATTAATTTTTTTACCAAATTTGATTAAAGTATCATAATACTTTATATCTGATTGTCCCTTAATAAAATCTGTATTATATTTATATTGTTTTCTTTTTTTATCATCAAATCCAGTACATTGAACCTTATCATCTGGATTATTTGCAATTTTAACATGTTTCCAAGCTGGTGGAATAACTAATTTTTTTATTCGCTCTAATATTTCTGGATCCGTAACTAATTTTTTATTTTTAATATATATAAAAGTATCATCTTTTTTTTTTCTTTCAATATCCATATTATATTATATATTTTAATTAAGTTTATTTTTAATTAAGTTTATTTTTTTAAATTTTCATGAATAGTTTTACCTAGATCTCCCAATACTTCGTCTACTTTTTTTTCAACTTCTTCTTCAACAGCTTCTTCAACTTCATTTTGTACTTCACTTATTTTGTTATTTAATTTTTTTTTTTTTTCTGTTATTGTATTTTCTATGGAATTTCCTAATTCTGATTCATCAAATTTTTTTTTAAACGATTCTTGAGCTTTTATAACAGATTTTTTTGGATAATGTGGTGCATTATCTAAATTAATAATCACATCATCTTCATCATCTTCATCTTCATAATGTTTTTTTGCTCTAGGAGTTTTTCTATATGATTTAGGAACGGGTGTTCTTGGAGTATTATCACTATCACTATCATTATCACTATTATGAGGAGATCTTTCTAATGCGGGATTTGGTTCATGATTTTTATCATCTGAATCTGTAAATTCTGCAATTACTTGTAATTTTTTAATTTTTTCAACTTCATTCCAAAATAATACCCAGTTTTCAAGATGACTCTTAGTACTAAACATATCAGATAATTCAAAATATTTCCATCCAATAGCCTTAAGTTTTTCAGCAGTTACAGCATACATTACATATTTTCTATCTAAAGCAAACATAGATATTAAGTTATTAGAAATCATTACACTAAGAGATGTACCAATTGCGGCCCAAAATATTTCATCTTTATATGCTACAACAGTTTCATTATTTTGAATAGTTTGAAGTGTTGGTAAAATCATTGAACCTACTGATATAATTAATCTACATGTATTATATTTCTTATTAATATCGGCTGCATAATTTTCATAAAATATAACTAATTTAGTATAGCGTTTTTTCAAAATATTTCTCTTATATCTACTTAATTTAATATTATCGATTAATGGATTTACTCTACGTTCAAATTCATCTAATCCACAATCACTCCAACGACTACTTTCTAATGAAGGTTTTTTAGAAGACTCGCTACTTAAACAACCACCCATATAATTATAATTACATAATTAAATATCAAAAATAAACACATTACTTATTAAAAATACAAATTTTATTATAAATTAAAATAGAATATAATAGAATATAAAAAATATAATAAAATATAATGAATAAATAAAATATAATGAATAAATAAAATATAATAAAATGACATGTTTTAAATTGATTTTATTTTAAATAATAATATCATTAGTATTATAATGAAAACCTATTTATTCATTGATTTATCATATTTTATATTTTACTTATATTATGCAAGGAAAAAATATTTTGAATTTCAAAAAAAAGAGACCACAGACTTAATAAATAATACAGAATTTTTAGAAGGTTTTTCAAATTTTGATTTAAAATTAAAACAATTAAAAAAAAATCTAAATTTGCCTCAAGATGTAATTATTATATTCGGTAAGGATTGTAGGCGTGCAGATATTTGGCGTAATGATTTATATCCCCAATATAAGCAATCTAGAAAAGTAAATAATGAAGTGGGTGATTTCTTTGTTTATATATATAATAATGTAATCGATAAATATACATATATTGAAAATAATAGATGTGAAGCAGATGATGTTATTGGAGTATTAACTAAGAAATTATATGAAGATAATAAAGTCTATATTATTACTGGTGATCATGATTATTTACAATTATTATATAATGATAATGTACAAATTTATAATATGAAAATGAAGAATCTTCGTGATAAATCATCGGGTGATCGTTATACAGATTTAATGATGAAAATATTATGTGGAGATAATTCAGATAATATTTATGCTATTCATACAAAATTAGGTCCTAAAACTGCTATGAAATATATTGTAAATAATGATGAATTACTTAAAAAATGTGAAGATACAACAATACAAGAAAATTTAGATAGAAATAAGAAATTAATTGATATGGATAATTTACCAGAAATGTATAGAACCCAGATTATAGATAAATTTAATTTACTAAATTTATAATTTAAAATTTATAATATGTAAATATAAAATTATAAAACAAAAATAATGGGTAAAATAAAAACAAATAAAAGGTGTTTTTAGTTTTTTTTTGTTATATTAATGTATATGAAATTAGTATTTAAACCAGAACAATATAATTCAGATTATGGAATGATTACTTATATATGGGGACCATTATTATGGCATTTTTTACATATTATTTCATTTAATTATCCGGTAAATCCTACTGAATATAATAAAAAAAACAATTTAGTTAAACATCAAATAGAAAATTCATATTATTATTTTATATTTTTATTACAATTTATATTACCGTGTAAATCTTGCAGAGATAATTTAAAAAAAAATTTAGATTCATTAGATTTTTTCAATTGTAAATCAAAAATAATGAAAAATAGAGAAACCTTTTCAAAATTTATTTATGATTTACACGAAAGTGTAAATAAAATGTTAAATAAGAAATCTAATTTGAGTTATGAAGAAGTTCGTGATTTTTATGAACATTTTAGAGCAGATTGTTCTAAGAAAACAAATATAAAAAATGATAAAAATAGTCATTTAGGATGTGATAAATTAGAACATAATAGTAATAAAAGAGTTAAACCTAAAACTGTTATATATTTTGTACCATTTGAAAAAAAAATAAAAACAACTAAAATTCATAAAAAATGCAAAATGGTATGTGCTCATAATTGATAAGAAGTATCATTATTACTCATATTAACCCCAGTTATATTTTTTTTTACACTTTCTCCAGTTATATCAATATCAGTTTCTAATTGATTTACTGGTTTTTTTACAAATCTACTTTCAAAATTAGTAATCATATCAGAATTGATAGCGTTAGATATCTCTCTATTATTACCTATATTATCAAATCCAGAAAAACTATTATCATATGGCATCATCATTGGATCAACAGCTTTGGTTTCGTGCATCATCATTGGAGCAGCAGCCTTGGTTTCTGGCATCATTATTGGAGCAGTTTCTTTAGCTTCTGGCATCATCATTGGAGCAGTTTCTTTAGCTTCGGGCATTGTTAATGGAGCACCTACATTTTTTACATTAGAATGTCCCATAGGTGAATTATTTAAATCTAATGAATCACTACCAGTATCTGCCGTAGGTAATTGAACATAATTAATTACATTTGCTTTTTTATGGTTTATTGCTATATGTCCCATTTTTTTAGGACCCTTATTTTGCGAGATTTCGTTTGACATTATATATTTATATAATATATTTATATAATTATTTTTATATTTTTTTATATTATATTATATAATTACTATTTTCAATAGATTCAACTAATTCATATATACATTCATTTTCTAAATCTTGAATATGTTTTTTCAATTCATATTTATCATTAGTTGTTACTTTTATTTTTTTTTGCAAAATTATTTCACCACAATCTACTATTTCTTCTACTAAATGAAGTGAACAACCAGTATATAAATCACCATTATTAATAACAGATTCATGTATATCTAGATCCATTAAACCTTTATAATTGGGTAATAATGAAGGATGAATATTAAAAATTTTATTTTTATAAGAATTAATTAATATTGGTGTAATTATTTTCATATAACCAATTAAAAATATACAATCTATATTATAACTTTTTAAGATTGTCAATAAATGATTATCATAATAGTTATCAGATACATTTTTCTTTTTAGGTAAATAAATATATGATATTTTATGTTTTATAGCTAATTTTATAACATCCGCATTAGAACGATTTGTTATAATAACACTAATATTACTATTTAATTTATTATTACTTATATTTTCTAATAATTTTTTTGATGAATTTCCAGAACCCGAACTAAGAATTGCTATATTTTTACTTATAATGTTTTTTTCCATATTTATATAAATATCTAAATAAATATCTAAATAAATATCTAAATAAATAAATATATATATTTAAAAAATAAATCACTAAATTAATATAATTAATGTTATTAGAACCATATAATTTTACAGATGAAGATTTAGAAAATAGTAAAAATGATATTGAAGATAATGAGCATGAATATGAAGAATGTGGATTATGTAAGTTAAATCCAAATGATAAAATTAAAAAATATAATGCGGATAAAATATTAGGTGAAGGATCATATTCATCCGTATGGCAAATAAGTAGTGAAAATAAAATATATGCTATTAAAATAACAAAAGCAAATAAATCAGATGAGGAAATAGGTGAAAATGAAATGAAAATATTAAAAAAAATAGGAAAACATCCATATATAATTAATATGGTAGATTCATTTATATTTAAAAATTCAAATAATCATTCAAAACATTTATGTATGGTAATGGATAATATGGGTTGTGATTTACATGTATTAAAAAGATTATTTAGAGATTATGATACTAATAGTGATAGCGATAGTAATAGTGATAATAGTAGTATTGAAAGTGATGATGAAAAAATACCTAGACGATGTATACCAACATGTTTAACAAAAAAAATAACATATCAAATTTTAGAGGGATTAAAACATATGCATTCAAAAAATATAGTTCATACTGATATAAAATTAGATAATGTATTAATAACAAATAAAATTCAAGATATTAAATATAATAAAGATATTAATATAAAAATCTGTGATTTTGGAACTTCACATTTAACTAGTGATAAATGTAATTTTAATATTGGAACCATTGATTATAGTGCTCCAGAATGCATTATAGGATTACCATATGGACCAGGTATTGATATATGGGCACTGGGATGTATTGTATTTGAAATTTTAACTGGAATTTGTTTATTTGATTATACTAGATATTATGAAGATGCTGATGAATATTCATCTGGTTATTCATCATCATCATATGATAATGAGAATGACAAGACTCAAATAGAATTCTTATTACTATGTATGATGAAAGTTATATTAGGAGGGTTCCCAGCAAAGGTATTTAAAAAAGGTAAATATTATGAAAATTATTTTGATTATAAGGGACGATTACGATTTATGCCACTATTTTTAGATGAAGATAAAATATTAAATTTATTAACAGATGAATTTTATTTTGAAGAAAATGAAGCTGAAGAAATTAATGAATTCTTATTAAAATTATTATCAATAGATCCAGACAAAAGATATACTGTAAATCAATTATTAGAAGATAAATGGTTAAGTGATAGATGTGAATAATTAATATTAATATATGATTAATATATGATTAATATATAATTTATATAAAGTAATATAATTAATATAATAAAATGAGTTCTTGGTTATTTAATTTAAATGAAGAAATACTAGAAAATGGTACAATTGAAAGTAGATGTTTCGTAGCATCTTGTATTTTTATATTATTATTATGGTTATTCAGTATAATATCTGGATTACAATTTATATTATTATTTGTGTTTTATGTATTTTGGTTTATTATTACTTTTTCTAGTATACATAAATTTGATAAAATTAAGGATGATATAAATAATATGAAAAAAAATATAAAATCTGTAATTTTACCATCAAAAGAAAATTAGACTAAGGAATATAATTTTTCACCAGAATATCCTCCAATAGAACCTCCAGTTTGACCTTCCGTTTGACCTTCGTTAGAATCAATAAAACTTAAATTAGAACCACAAGTATCTATTTTATTTTGTAAGTCATCTAATACTGATTGTTTAATTTGACATTTTTTTTTCTCAGCAATAGCTGCTTCAGCCTCTGCATTTTTTTTTGCTTCTTCTTCTTTTTTTCGTTCTGCTTCCATTTTAGCAACTTCTTCAGCTTCATTTTCCATATCTTCAAGTTCTTCATTAGCTTTATTTTGAGCTTCTGCAGCCATTTTTAAAATATCGGTAGAAGCTTCATCTGCATCTACGACTGGTTCATCCGCAACTGGTTCATCCGCAACTGGTTCATCTGTAGCT
>CEVS01051364.1_pt1 | contig 11685 bp, 3 predicted proteins | sample 361571 | NCBI WGS metagenome assembly CEVS01 (sample SAMEA2623850, study PRJEB7988) | marine metagenome | isolation source: saline water (ENVO:00002010), including | reverse complement strand
AAACGTGACGGGGCGAAGAATGCAGAGAAGAAGAAACGCCGTTCTGGGGCGGACCTTGGCATTGAACCGTTTGACCCTGCGAAGCACCATGGGAAAGAACGTGCCGACACCGCCTCGATGTGGTTGGTCATCGCTTATGCTGTGATCGTCACGATGATGATGCGGTACATCCTGATGCCATCCACGACGCTTGACAAAACCGATGTGCTCTACATTCTTCCACTCACGATGTTGATTTTGATTCCACAATTGCATCGTATGGTCATGCCCGAGCGGTTCAAGGAACACTACACGAAGGGAACATGGTTCCGTGCGTTTTTCCTTTACACGTTCACTTTTCTTTCGCTCTCCTTCTTGGTTGTCAATCCACCCTTTGGAGACATTGTTGCCCCCCAACTGGCCGATGAATGGGCGGTCGTGATTGAACACAATGGCAACTACACCTTTGCCGACAAGGTCAATGGTGGGGAAAATGAATGGACCCTCGAAGACGGTGAGTACATTGTTGGAGGCGCATGGGTGCTCTTCGGATTGGCAGACAACGTTGACGATACAGGTGCGAACGTTACGGTGATTCACCAGTTCCAAAACACCGAGACGGTGATTGAATCCAATGCTTCCTTCTGGGATGAGCACGGCACCGATGTCGGCACGTGGCGAACGGCCGCAAACAAATCTGCTCCAATGTTGCTGCCACACGCTGACTTGGACATGCCCTTTGCTCTTTACCTCGGCGAGAGCCTCGCCGTGGGAACTCACACCATCGTGGTCGAAATCCTCGAACAAGGGGACCCTTGGGAAAATGAGCGAACCTACACCTGGACCTTCTCGGTAAATCCGCCCGTTGCCTCAACAGAGTAAATCGGCGTGTTGGCGCACGATGTCATTCAGGACCCTGTCAATTCGCTGTCGGTCATGGAGTTCTTGGGTGATCTTTCGCTCATTCCTTCGCCGCCGGGCGCGAACGAGTGGGGCGAGCACGGTCCAGCAAAGGACTTCTTCAAGGTGGCAGAGGACGGAGTTCATGCCCTCCGCTTTGCGCCAACCTACTGTTCACTTTTGGGGGCCCCTTGAGGTAAACTGAAAGTGATTCAGTCTCGGAGGTGCTGGACGATTTGAGCGGTCAACGCATCGAGTTGGATCTGTTCGCCGCCGCCTTCAACCAAGCGGTAATCGATTTCGGCCATCCACTCAGTCAACGCAAGTTTAGAGCGCTCCTCGAGGAAGTCAGCGCTGTACAATTCCCGGTGCAATTGATTGACAAAATCGGTTCCAGCCAATCCGAACTGGTCGAGCAGTTCTCTGAGCCGTCGTCGGGCCACATGAAAACCGTCGTCCCTGCACGCCATGAGGTATTGGTGCAGGGCTTCAGGCGGGGCGGTGGCTGAAGTTTCGTAAACCAACTCTCGGCTCACGGTGCTGCTCAATGCCGCCGCAACTTGAAGGGCCGTCAAGGCCTTTCGTAGATCACCTTGTGAAATGCGGGTCAAAGCTTCAACCGCACCTTCGCCGAGCGTGAGGTCCTCCAACTGGGCCACATGGGCTACTTGCGAGGACACATCGGCATCCGAAAGCGGCCTGAATCGGAACACAGCACACCGCGACTGGATCGGTTCGATGATCTTTGATGAATAATTGCAAGAAAGAATGAAGCGGCAGGTCTCGGCGTACTGTTCCATAATGCGTCGCAGTGCTCCTTGTGCATCGTTGGTTAACGCATCGGCTTCATCCAGAAAGATGATTTTGAACGCTGCTCCACCGTAAGGTTGTGTTCGGGCAAACTGCTTCACTTTGGTTCGGATGCTCTCCAGTTTTCGCTCATCCGAGGCGTTCATCTCCAGAAGATTTTGGCGATAGTCCTCTCCGAAGATGTCCTTGGTCAACGCCATGGCTGCCGTCGTCTTGCCCGTCCCTGGTGGGCCGGCAAAGAGGAGGTGAGGGAAATTCTTGCTTCCTGCATAGGTTCCCAGCCGTTGAACAACCGCGGCTTGACCTTTGATTTGGGCCACCGATTGAGGGCGGTGTTTCTCAACCCAAAGTTCACTCATGCGTCCTCTCCTCGTTGGCGAGCCTCCATCAACATTCGCATGGTTCTTGGACGAAAAAGCGGGTCGAGTTTTCGACGTTCAAACCAAGTGGCTCAAGCCATGAAAGGGAAAAGTCCCTATATTGGGGAGTGGTGTAAGGGATGAGTCCCATGCGTAGCGTACGAATCCTTCGTCCCCGAGCCACGGCGCTTTTGCTTGTATTGATGTTCATCTTCGCTGACTTATCGCTCCCTCAAACGATGGAAGGTTGGTCCGAACTTGAAGAAGAAACTACTGTGCAGCGTGCCGTTTCCTACCACGCCATCCACGCTGACACCTACATCACGGCTTCTTCTCCAACCAGCACGTACAACAGTTCCACCACCGGTGAATTGTCCGACGGACCCGGGCAAGAATCTCGATTGTTGCTCCGGTTCCCAATGAATTACACTTCAAGCGATACCGTGCACGAAGCCAGCATTGATTTGGAATGCACCACGGATGTCTTGGGGCCTACTGAATTGACAGCTTACGTCGCTTCCATGAACCGGATGTGGAACGGTTCCCAGGTGTCCTGGGTTGCTTATGCGGCAAACCAACTGTGGACCGAGGCAGGGGCTGAGGACACAAACGACCGCGGTGAATGGGAGCCGCCCGTTGTGCTGACCGGGAACGGGACGCTTACCCTGAACGTCACGTCGATTGCTCAACATGCCGCTCGGTCCAATGCACCTTACCTCTCCGTCGTTGTTGCTTCCTTTGGCGCAGGCTATGATTGTGCCATGTCGGAATCAGTGACGGCAGCTGACCGACCTGAACTGACCTTGGACACCACAAGCAACACAGCGGCTACGGCCGGTTCGACGGTCTCCACCGACCTCCCTATCGACGATGGTGCACCTTGGATGGAGGCGTCTTTCCTGCTTCAGCCGGTCACAACGCCCACCCTTTCCTACACCCAAAACAACGGTACTGACGTTGAAATCCAACTGAGCAACGACGCCGAATGGCGCTCTCAAACCGATGAAGAATGGCACTTTTCGACCCTTTGGTCAACCTTCTCTTCATCCGGCACCTCCGGCGCCTACAACCTCCCTTCGTCCCTTGCGTTGACCAACGGCACCACCATGCACATGCGAGTTCGCTCGGTTGATGCTAACGGCCAGTGGGGTCCATGGGACAGCACCAGTTTCCTCTTGCCCACGCTGAACGTTGTCGACAACGGCGACGGCACCGCCACCATGACCTTCTCACCCACCGATACCGGCCTTGAACAGGATTTCATCCAAGACGCCACGGTGAACGAAACGCGTAAAACCTATACTCACGGTGATGAGGAATTCATTTGGTCAAGCATGACTTCGAACAAAGAGCGATTGATCCATCTTCGCACTTCGCTGAACCAATTGGGTCTCCATGACAACCTCACCATCGTCGACGCAGAATTGAAACTGACCCGCCAATCCTACTCCGGCGATCCCGTCGTTTCGGTCCACGGAATGGAAGAATCTGGATTGTGGGTTGAGGATGAAATCACTTGGAACCGCATGGCGGCCAACGGCGTTCAATGGTCCGACGGTGGTCGGTCGAACGGAACGGCCACCATGGCTCTCGCCGACGGAAATCAAACGAGCAACAGTTTCACCTTTGACCTTGACCATGCCGTTCAAAATTACCTTGACGGAGGCGATGAGAGCCCGCTCGATTTGATGGTCGCTGTTCGTGGGAAATACGAATCTTACACCAACAATGAAGGTGTTTTGTTCCATTCATCCGAAGCCACCGTTCCAAGCAACGCTCCCTCCTTTTCCATCACCTATGAATGGGGTAGCGGTTCCCCTCCATCGGCCGTAAGTTTGACCGCTCCAGCCGATGGTTTGGCCGTTTGGAATCAAAGCGGCGACAACCTGTCTGGAAACACGCAACCAACGTTGAATTGGACCCAACCCTCTACCGGTGATGACATCCTCTTTGAGTTGGCCACCGACGAAGACTTCCGCCTCCGGGAACTACGTGTTGACACCCGTGTTGACAACGACTTCAGCCCCTCCGATGGGACCTTGGCCTTGAACGGTGACCGCACTTTGGAAGTTGGAAACATGTACTTCTGGCGTATGGCCACGGTTGACGGGGACGGGCATTACGGGGCGTGGACCAGTTCCAGTTTCTTGGTCTCCTCACTCGAAAGCATTTGGTTGGGTGGCGACCGCTACGAGTTCAGGCTGAAGCACGGAAACGGTTCACAAGACAACCAATACCCTGAATGCATGGACACCTACATCGACAGTTCAGCCACGAGTGCCAATTACGATGAAGAATCAGAGATGACCATCGATTACAACCCCTTCGGCGGGGAAATTACGGGTCTTTTGGGTTGCAATTTGGTCTCAAGCCTCCTGCCTAACGGGTATGCCGTTGAGTCGGCCCATCTTTCGATGTCTTTGACCTCCACGACTTTCGGTTCCCCAACCATCGGCGTTTGGGAAAGCAATCAGAATAATTGGAGTGCAGAGGATGCGACCTGGTCGAGTTACGACGGTTCCAATTCATGGGCGACTGCAGGTGCCAAGGGGTCTGAGCGCGGCTCACTGTTGGCAAGCGTCGGCGTTGGGTCTTCGTATTCCGAAGGCGATGACGTCGAGTGGAACGTCACCCTTGCTGTTCAAAACGCCATGCGCGAAGATCGACGTGTTGACTTCATTGTCGGGATGCTCGGGGCTGGCTCAGGCGGTGCTCGAACGGCGTACTTCAGCACGGCGGAAGATTCCATGGCCAACCGTCCTGAACTCTCGTTTGTCTATGTTCCAGGATCTGACGCTCTACCGTCCGACCCTTCCCCGGCCCTGCCGCTGAACGGTTCATGGTCCATCGGCACCGGCGTGGACCTGACGCCCATCGCTCAGCCCGAGCTTGAATGGACTTTCGCGGGAACCATGGCGCTTACAGGCTACATCGTTCAACTCGATACACAAAGCGACTTCACCTCGGTCAGCAGCCTAACGTACACCTCGTGGAACGATGCTGGCTTTGATGTCACAAACACTTCATTTACGCTCCAGTCTGATTTGGACGAGGGGAAAACATGGTACTGGCGCGTTCGTGCAGTTTCGGCAACCAATCAGATTGGTAACTGGTCATCAGCCTATCATTTCCAACTTCCCGATTTGAACACCGTTGTCTTCAACTCGACGAAGGCTTCGGTTGAGTTGCGCCACCACGGGGCCCTCCCTCACCTCAATACCCCTCACATGGTCGATACGCACGTTATCGAGAACGGTTCAGGTTCCGACAGCACGTACGAAAATTCAACCTCGCTCAGCGTTGGTGAATTGTCTTCTGGATACCAAGCAGCGGCCTTGCTCCGCATACCGCTAAGCGAAGTCCCGCAACCCTCCGGAGCTCGTGTCACCGGTGCCGAACTCAGTTTGTTTTCGGAGTACGGTTCAATTGAAGACGAACCTGTCGCCATTCGGCCTGTTCTCCAACCTTGGACCACATCGGCCAACGGCACGACGTACGACGGCACCAACGCTTGGAATCAGCCCGGCGGACGTGGTATCGGAACCGACGTCGGTGGCTACGTAGATTTGGTGGACAGTGTCGCCGATGACTGGATGGACTTTGACGTCACCGAGGCCGTTCAAGCCGCCCTTGCAGCGGGTCAGAACCATGTGTCGTTGATGGTCTACACCTCGAGCCAGACCACCGATGAAATCTCCTTCACCTCCACCGAAGGAAGCGCCAATGAGCGCCCCTACCTGACGCTGATTTGGGAAGACGGAACCGTCGCAACCCCAACCGTGAGCGGTGTGAATACAGGACCTGTTAACGCCGCCATCGTGTGGGACACTTCCTCTCACGCCCTCATGGCTGACCGCTTGCCGACCTTCAGTTGGACCTACAGCGGCACCACTGCGGTCACCGGATGGCGTGTGTTCATGCAGGCCGACGCCAGCGATGACATGGCAGGATTGTACACCTATGATTCCCGTGTGGCAACCGCTGACTTTGACGTCACCAATCGCACCTTCACTCCCTCACAGGAATTGGATTTCGCCCAAGAGATTCGTTGGATGGTTCAACCGATGAACAACGGTATGCTCGGGCCACGAAGCGCCTCCACGGTGTTTTACCTCCCCAATGACATCGGTGAAGAAATCAACAGCACCCATGCGAACCTCTCAATCCAAGAAGGCGCCATCGTGCCGTCGCTCGGCTATCCCGCCGTGATGGACGACACCTACCTTGACACCGGGAATATCTACACCAATCGTGGTTCGTCTTCCAGTCTCTTTGTGGGTCGAAGCCAAGTCTCCACCAGCAACTCGAATTTGCGGTCCGTGTCGTTGATGAGCATGGACTTCAGCGCGCTTCCGCTCCCCGGCACCTACGAAGTCATCGATGCAAGTCTGGAATTCAACGCCGTGAACGTCTATCAATCCACCCTCATTGCCGTTGGGGAAACCACCTCAGCGTGGAGTGAATCCTCAGTGTTCGCCTACCCAGCCGGCAACAACTCAACATGGGCTGCAAGCGGTGGTTTTTCTGGCGACGACTTTGACGTGCCGTTCAACCCTGCCCAATGGGTCAACAGCACCGGTACAGTTGCGTTCAATGTGACGGGACTCATCCAGCACGCTCTGGCGAGGAACGCTGCTGAGCTTGATGTTGTCCTCTTCCCCGTGGAGTGGACCAACGGCGTTGAAGGTCGCGTTCAATTTGCTTCAAGTGAATCAAGCACCGTCGATATCCGTCCCCGTCTCAACCTGACCTACCGAACCACCACGGCATGGACTCCGAGTCAGCCAACCAGTCTGGCACCCCTTGACGGTGCAACCCTTTGGAACCTCTCACAGCCTCGGCCAAGCGGCATGAACAGCTCCGACTTCACCTGGAACCTCAGCTTCAGCAACCATACTCGAATCGTGGCTTGCGGCAGCGTTGATCCGTGGTTCCTCGCCGACAGCACAGTTTGCTGGACATCGGATGAAATCAATGCCGGCCTGCACGGCAACGACACCATTGACATGTCCACCAACACGTACACAAAATCGGCCTTGGACAAGGGTGACTTTTGGATGCACTGGCGTGTTCGTGCGGACCAGGGCGACCGAATCGGCGAGTGGTCCTCTGCCAACAGCTACCGCGTTCCCAACGACCAAGGTAGCGATGACGGAAACGGCAACAACACGCTGAATCTCTCTCGCGGCTCAATTTTCGAAACCACTGGTTTGCTTCCGACCGTTCTTGATGTTGAAATCGATTCCAACGCCACCGTCAACCGCGGAAACTCAAACACGATGGTGCTTGGAGTGAACAGCCTTGGGACCGGCCAAAGCCGTGTTCTTATGGAATTTGATTTGACCAACATTCCATGGCCGACGGCGATGACGCCAACCCAGATGATGCTCCGGTTGTATCAGCCTGGTGTCTCGGGGACGTCCTCAACCACGATTGCTGCTTATGCTTGCAGCGGCTTCACCGAATCCAGTGTGGTCTGGGCTACGGCACCTTCGTGTTCCACGTCCGAAATCACTCGGTCAACCCTTACCCTGACCAATCCATTCGGTTGGATGGAATGGGATTTGACCAGCCTCGCTCAATCCAACATCGCCAACGGTAACACCACGATGACCTTCATGTTGGCCATGGTGGGTTCCACGGGTTCATCCCACAGTTTCTATTCTTCGGAATATTCGAACCCCGCTTACCGACCGCACCTTGTTTTGGACTACGTTGACAACGTGAACGGTGTCGTTCCGCCTGGACAACCTACCCTCAACAGCCCAGCCGATGGTGAGGTGCTTTACGCTGAGACCAACGGTTTGCTGACGGCTTCGACGCAACCTGCCCTCACCTGGACGCCCGTTAGTGGTGCGACAGGCTACATCGTGACCATCGCCAACGAAACGGGCGTCTACAAGTTCCGTTCGTGGGAAGACTCTGAAATCACCAACACCACGTTCCGATTTGCCAGGAACCTCTCTGAAGGTCAACTCTTCTCATGGTGGGTCCAAGGCGTGAATCAATCCATTCCAGGTCCCTCGTCGTCCCGCTGGAGTTTCGCTATTGGTGAACCCAACCAGCAATACAACAACGACTACACCTTCACCTATGAATTCCAAACTGGCAACGAAGTAGCGGCCTTTGGCCACACCAACGTTCAGGACACGGCACTGTACAGTGAATACGCAAACACCAATTTCGCCGGTGAACCAACCATCAGCACAGGTACCTACTGCGGAACGCTTTGGGCCGATGAGTGTCGCATCAACATCGCTTTGAACGCTGGTCAAATTCCTTTCCCGATGTACCAAAACGTTCACTCCGCGTCCTTGGGTCTCTACGTTGACTCTTGGGAATCGGTTCAGGGCGCCACCTCGGTGTCCTTTACCGTCCATCCGATCATGAACGCCAACTGGGGCCAAGCCTCGGCAACGTGGAACGGAACGACCGCTGGTGGAACATGGGGAGCTCCTGGTATGCAATCAGGCGTGGATTACGGCGATGCCGTTTCAACCACCGTGGTCAACGTTGACACGCAGGGTTGGATCTGGTTCGACGTCAGTACGCTTGGCATGACCATCTCCAACCAACAAGCATGGACCATCATCGCCACTCCAAACACTGGATACGCTCATGCGTCGTTCTATTCTGGAACCGCCACTACAAATCGTCCGCAGGTGTTGTTCAACACCACGAACATCACCAGTGTGTCGATCAGTCCGGGCGGTACACTGACCACGGACGCTGACACGGCTGTCAACTTCAATTCCGTGGCTTATGACCACCAATCGATGGTGCAAGCGCCACCGGTGACCTGGGCGACCTCCTCAGGAAGCATTGGAAGCAACGGTTTGTTCACTCCAAGCGCATCTGGCAACGTGACCATCACCTCGTGTTTCGGTTTGGTGTGCGGTCATCAAAACATTACGGTCACAGCCGGAGCGCCAACGGAACTTGTTGTAACACCACTAACGGCGACCATCACGGCTGATGAAACCTTGGAAATCACCGCCCATATGGTTGATCAACATGGAAACATGGTGGCAAGTGAACCCATTCTCTTCACACCGACCAACGGAAGCATGCTTGGCTCAACCTTCCAGCCCTATGCTGCGGGTTCCCACACGGTGCGCGTCGCTCACAATGTCCCATCCGGTGAATTTGTTGATGTGGCGGTCACTGTTTTGCCCGGTTCCCCTGCATACTTTGAGCTAAGTGGCTGTGAAGGAACCGTTCCTGCGGGTGTTTGGTGCGACATTACGATCGACCTCTATGACCAATTCGGCAACGATCTTGACATAGCCAATGCCGGCAATTTGACCTGGACCACGACGAACGGAAATTATTCTGAAGTAAACCAAGAGTACTTCCCTGACCATGTTGGTGTTTGGTGGTTGAATTTGACTTCGGTATCCGGTGCATCCGATGAGTTGCAAATCACGGTCGGACACGGAGCCATTGATTACCTCGAATTGAACGCCTCTTCAACGTCCATCACAGCCGACGACCGCGTGTACATCAACACCACACGGGTTGACGTTCGTGGAAACCGCCTCTCTGTGGTGTTGCCCGCAGACAACTGGACGAAAACTTCTGACGGGCAGTTAACGCCTGGCGCACCTGCCATTTGGGACCCGGTAAAGACGGGTTCAAAGATTCTTGAAGCACGGTACGAGACCACTCTGACACAGATCACCATCGATGTGGTCAAGGGAGAAATTCAGGCCTTGCGTCTTGAGGTTGATGATGTGATCTCGACCTGGGCACACTTTGACCTCACAGCCGACGAGACCTTGGAAGCTGATGTCTTTGCCATCGACGCCAAAGGAAACCAGTGGGCCATCGTCGTGAATTGGACCCTCGACCACCCAACCATGGGCGATTCCTCGAGTTTCCTTGAGGTGCTCAATGGAGATTCAACGACCTTTACGCCGTACTTTGCCAGCGATGATCCTTACACGCTCACAGCAACCTACGATGGCAGTACGACCGTCCATCTTGTCAGCATCAACATGACCGTGGACCACGGATTCCTCCACACGGTGAGCATCCAAGGTACAGCCAACGACCCAGACCGAACCACAGGGGCCGTCTTTGAATTGACATCGGATTTCGCTGTCGATTTCCTTTCTGACCTCTACGACGCCGATAGCAACCGCATCGCTTCGGATGAACTCACATGGGTCGAAGTGAACGTGGACACCGGCGATGTGCAAGACATCACCACTCAGTTGTTGCTTGATGACATGCGATGGGAAGCCACGGCCGTCGGTGAATGGCGTATTGAGGCCTATTCCATCAGCGGAACCGGTTTCAACATCTCGGACAGCATCACCATCACCGTTCTCCACGGTGAGGCGGTCACGGTTGATGCTGATGTTTCACTGGCCACACCTACCGCTGGAGACCGAGTTGACATCCAGGTCACAGGAACCGACGCCGACGGTAACCAGTTCACACAGGACGTTGAATGGACTGAAAACGGAGCGGCAGTGCCAACGCTAAGCGTTATCACAACCTCTGAAGGAACGTACACTTACGATGCTGAAGTTGCAGGTGTTCATACCTTGCAATATGCTGTTGGAGGTGCTGTTTCCACCACTGAAATCACGGTCTCAGCTCAAAGCATCGTTGCTCGTCTCGAAGTGAACTTGACGACCGATTCGCTCGAACAACTCGAGAGTCTTGAGGTCAGCATTCGTGCCTTTGACGCCTTTGACAACGAGATTCCAGTGCCCGGAAGCATTCAGGTTGATGCAACAGGACGTGCCACGACCATGATGACCTCCTCTGACCTTTGGACCATCACCACCCTCGACGACGGACCTCAAACCATCACCGTCGGTGTTGGTGCAGTTCGTGTCAATGAAGAGATCACCGTGGTTGGTACGCTCGCTGGCTTCTTTGAAGCCGGTGGTACGTTGTACTATGTCGGTGCGGGTCTGCTCGGCATCGTTGCCGCGGTTCTTCTGGGTCTTGGTGTGATGTTCATGCGCGGTGGTCGCGACGAAGACTGGGATGATGACGAGTACGACGATGATGATGACGACGATCGACCATCTGGTCCAACCGGTCCCGCCCCCGGGCCCACCGGACGCGCTCCGGGTCCAAGCGGTCCTGCACCTGGACCAAGTGGTCCTGCGCCTGGTCCAACCGGCCCTCCTGCCGATGAGGCTCCCGAGGAAGAACCTGAAGAAGAAGCGATTGAAACCAACGTGGACGAAGACGGAACGGAATGGTGGGAAGACGAAGACGGAACCTGGTGGTACCGTTTGGAAGGCGAAGAAGAATGGCAAGAGTACAATGAATGAGGGTGTGATGCAGTGACATTCCCGAAGGCCTGCATCGTCCTTGTTGGCCTGTTCTTGTTGGGTTCATGGTCGGCAACTGTGCCTTCCCTTTTGGACCATGACAGCACTGTCCTGCGTTCAGGCACTCCCGACCGGGTGGTCATCGATGACCCACCGACGTCCATTTCTGCAGATGAAGTGGTCTTGTTCGAAGCCATCATTTACGATCCGGTAAACAACATCTTGACCGGCGATATCGCTTGGTCCGTCAACAACGGAACCATCACGGAAGATGGCTTGTTCTATCCTTGGTCCGCAGGTTTGGTCGAGGTCGTTGCCGAACACAACGGTTTACTGGCGAA
>CEVS01092110.1_pt1 | contig 11700 bp, 7 predicted proteins | sample 361571 | NCBI WGS metagenome assembly CEVS01 (sample SAMEA2623850, study PRJEB7988) | marine metagenome | isolation source: saline water (ENVO:00002010), including | reverse complement strand
ATACCAGCTTTTACAAAATCATTTTCTTGAACTAAAATTTGATTTGATAATTTAACTAAATATTTTTTAATGTCATCAAATTTAGATTTAACTATAATTTCTCTATTACCTCTTTTAATCTTACCAAATGAAACAACACCATCAATTTCAGATACAACAGCAGGATTAGAAGGGTTTCTCGCTTCAAAAAGCTCAGTAACCCTTGGAAGTCCGCCAGTAATATCACCTGATTTAGCAGATTTCCTTGGTATTTTTACCAATATTTTACCCTCCGATATCTTTTCATTATCGTCAACTATTAAGTGAGCTCCAACAGGTAAGTTATATGATCTTAAAGTATCACCTTTATTATCTAATATCAAAAGAGTTGGAATAAGTTTTTTATTTCTGGATTCTGAAATTACTTTTTCTTGAAATCCTGTTTGCTCATCTATTTCAACTTGATATGTTATACCCGGCTCAATATTTTCGTATGATATCTTACCAGAAAACTCAGATACAATCACTCCATTAAAAGGGTCCCAAGAACATATTAGATCATCTTTTTTAATTCTAGCACCATTTTTTATATTTAGAGTTGAACCATATGGGACAATATTAGAACTTAAAATATTTTTAGAATCATGATCAACAATGTGAATTTCTGTAGTTCTGGAAATTACAATATTCAAATTTTTACCTTCATTGTTAGTTGATTTTACGACTTTTAAATCATCTATCTTAGCAATTCCGTTATGTTTTGAAAACAACTGACTTTCTTCTGAAATGTTTCCAGCAACTCCACCGACATGGAAAGTTCTGAGCGTTAATTGAGTCCCAGGCTCTCCGATAGACTGAGCAGCAACTACACCAACAGCTTCTCCTTTTTGAACCATTTTTCCAGTTGCTAAATTACGTCCATAGCAGGATGAACAAATACCTCGTTTAGCTTCACAAGTTAGTGGTGACCTCACTTCTACTGATTCTAGTGGTAAAGTATCTATTAAATCAGCAACTGTATCATTTATTTCTTCTGTCGCATTAACTAAAATTTCTTCATTTAAAGGATTAATTATATCTTCAAGTGCAACTCTTCCACGAATCCTATCTGAAAGAGGTTCAACAATTTCCTCATTTTTCTTTAATGGTTTAATTTCAATTCCTCGTAAAGTTCCACAGTCAACACTGTTAATTATAACATCTTGAGAAACATCTACCAGACGTCTGGTTAAATAACCAGCATCTGCAGTTTTTAAAGCTGTATCAGCAAGGCCCTTTCTAGCGCCATGAGTTGAAATAAAATATTCTAATATTGAAAGACCTTCTTTAAAATTTGAAAGGATTGGGTTTTCTATTATTTCACCTCCACCTGCAGTTGATTTTTTTGGTTTTGCCATAAGACCCCTCATTCCAGTTAATTGTCTAATTTGCTCTTTTGAACCTCTTGCACCTGAATCAAGCATCATGTATACTGAATTAAAGCCTTGTTGATCTTCACTAATTTTTTTCATAGCGAGACTTGTTAAGTGAGAATTTGTTGAAGTCCATACATCAATAATCTGATTATATCTTTCATTATTAGTGATTAGACCCATATTATAATTTCCTAAAATATTGTCTACTTTTCCGTTTGCCTGATCAATTAGAGAAACTTTTTCAGAAGGAATAATTATATCCCCTAAACTGAAAGATAGTCCTCCTTTAAAAGCGAAACCATATCCCATATTTTTAATTTTGTCTAAAAAGTCTGATGTTTCTGGAACACTAGTCTCTTTTAATATTTTTCCAATAATATCTCTTAAGTTTTTCTTTGTTAAAACTTCATTGAAAAAACCAGCATTTTTTGGAACAACCTCATTAAAAAGAACCCTTCCAACAGTCGTCTCAATAATAGATGGTTTCTTAGTATTATCTTTTGTTAAATTTTCAACCCTTATATTGATAATAGCATTTAAATCAACCTTTTTTTCGTTGTAAGCAATGTGAACTTCGTCAACAGAGTAAAAAGTAAGACCCTCTCCTAGAATTGGATGTTCTTTTGTAGATTTTCTTGCTTTGGTCATGTAATATAGTCCCAAAACCATATCTTGAGATGGAACAGTAACTGGGGAACCATTAGCAGGATTTAAAATATTATGGGAAGCAAGCATCAACAACTGCGATTCAAGAATCGCTTCTGGACCTAAAGGAAGATGGACTGCCATTTGGTCACCATCAAAATCTGCATTAAAAGCAGTACATACAAGAGGGTGAAGTTGAATAGCTTTACCCTCAATTAATTTGGGTTGAAAAGCTTGTATACCGAGCCTATGAAGTGTCGGTGCTCTATTTAATAAAACAGGATGACCTTTTAAAACACTTTCTAAAATATCCCAAACCACAGGCTCCTTTCGATCAATAATCTTTTTTGCTGATTTAACAGTTTTTACAATACCTCTTTCTATAAGTTTTCTTGTTATAAATGGTTTATACAATTCAGCTGCCATATCTTTTGGTAAACCACACTCGTATAATTTTAATTCTGGTCCAACAACAATAACCGAACGAGCTGAATAGTCTACCCTTTTCCCTAATAAGTTTTGTCTAAATCTTCCCTGCTTTCCTTTTAATGAGTCAGACAAGGATTTTAAAGGTCTATTGGAATCTGTTTTAACTGCAGATGATTTTCTGGTGTTATCAAACAAAGAATCCACCGATTCCTGAAGCATTCTTTTTTCATTCCTCAATATTACCTCAGGAGCTTTAATTTCGACTAGTCTTTTTAGCCTATTGTTTCTTATGATTACTCTTCTGTATAAATCATTTAAATCTGATGTAGCAAATCTACCTCCGTCAAGAGGCACAAGAGGCCTTAATTCTGGAGGGATAACTGGTATAACTTTCATTATCATCCATTCAGGTCTATTTTCCTTCCTTGTATCTGCATCTCTGAACGCTTCAACAACTTGTAATCTTTTTAAAGCCTCAGTCTTTCTTTGTTTAGATGTCTCATTATTAGCTTTATGTCTCAATTCATATGACAAACTTTCTAAATCAATCCTAGAAAGAAGTTCAATCAAGCATTCAGCACCCATTTTTGCTATAAATTTTTTAGGGTCACTATCCTCGAGATATTGATTATCTTCGGGTAGTCTTTCTCTAACATTTAAATATTCTTCTTCAGTTAAAAAATCCATTTTTTGAAGCTTTTCACCTTCGTCATTAATAGCTTCACCAGGCTCAATTACAACATATCTTTCATAATAAATAATCATGTCAAGTTTTTTGGAAGCAAGACCTAGAAGGTATCCAATTTTATTAGGTAATGATCTAAAATACCATATGTGAGCTACTGGGACAACTAAATTGATGTGACCAACCCTATCTCTTCTTACCTTTTTTTCTGTAACCTCCACACCACACCTATCACAAATGATTCCTTTGTAACGAATTCTTTTATATTTACCGCATGCACATTCAAAATCTTTTACTGGTCCAAATATTCTTTCACAGAATAGACCGTCCCTTTCAGGCTTGTGTGTACGATAATTAATTGTTTCAGGTTTAAGTACTTCACCTCGAGAGTGATTTAGAATAACCTCAGGAGATGATAATCCTATTGAAATCTTGTCAAACTTTTTTTGTGTTAAATTTTCGTTATCTCTTTTCATAAATTTTTTGTAAAATTATTTTCTATTCTTCTAGTCTAATATCAAGTCCCAAACCCTTCAATTCATGCATTAGAACATTAAATGATTCAGGTAACCCGGGATCAGGTAATGATTCTCCCTTTACAATAGACTCGTAGGTTTTAGCTCTCCCTATAACGTCATCTGATTTAACAGTTAAAATTTCTTGTAAAGTACTTGAAGCTCCGTAAGCTTCAAGAGCCCATACCTCCATCTCACCAAATCTTTGACCTCCAAACTGAGCTTTTCCCCCAAGAGGTTGTTGGGTGATTAATGAATAGGGTCCGATAGACCTAGAGTGCATTTTATCATCAACCATGTGACCTAACTTTAACATATATATTACTCCAACAGTAGCTGGTTGATCAAACCTTTCTCCTGAACCACCATCATAAAGATATGTGTGACCATATTTTGGGATTCCAGCTCTTTCAATTATATCGTTTATTTCACCTGAGCTAGCACCGTCAAAAATTGGTGTAGCAAATTTTTCATCAAGTTTTTGACCAGCCCAACCAAGAACTGTTTCATATATTTGACCAATATTCATTCTTGATGGAACACCAAGAGGATTTAAAACGATATCAACAGGTGTACCATCTTCTAAAAAAGGCATATCCTCTTGCCTTACAATTCTTGCCACAATCCCTTTGTTACCGTGACGACCAGCCATTTTATCACCAACTTTAAGTTTTCTTTTTTTAGCTATGTATACCTTTGCTAATTTTTTAACCCCGGCAGGTAACTCATCTCCAACACTTATAGTAAACTTTTCTCTTCTCAATGAACCTTGAAGATCATTTTCTCTAATCTTATAGTTGTGAATAAGATCAGCTACTAACTTATTTGTTTCTAACGAGGTTGTCCAAACCCCTTTTGTTAAATGTGTGAAATCGTCTACTTTATTTAAAAGTTTAAGAGTATATTTTTTTCCCTTAGGTAGAACTTCTTCACCTAAATCATTTTGAACACCTTGAGAAGTTTTTCCATTGACTATTGCAAAAAGCTTTTCAACCATAATAGCTTGTAAATCAGTAAATTTTTTATCGTATCTCTTCTCTAGTTCTTCAAGCTCGATTTTGTCCTGGTTCCTTTTTCTCTTATCCTTAATTGATCGAGTGAAAAGTTTTTTATCAATTACTATTCCTCTTAAAGAAGGTGGAGCTTTTAAAGAAGCATCTTTAACATCACCAGCTTTATCTCCAAAGATAGCTCTGAGAAGTTTCTCTTCAGGTGTAGGGTCTGATTCTCCTTTAGGTGTAATTTTACCAATTAAAATATCTCCAGGATTCACTTCAGCACCGACTCTGATCATTCCATATTCGTCAAGATCCTTTGTTGCTTCTTCACTTACATTTGGAATATCATTAGTTAATTCTTCCGAACCTAATTTAGTGTCTCTTACATCAAGCGAGTATTCATCTATATGAATAGATGTAAAAATATCATCTCTAACAACCTTTTCAGAAATAACTATAGCATCTTCAAAATTATAACCTTTCCAGGGCATGAAAGCTACTTTCATGTTTCTACCTAAAGCAAGTTCACCATTTTGAGTTGCGTAGCCCTGACAAAGAACCTGGCCTATTGTAACCTTATCACCCTTTTTAACGATTGGTTTGAGATTTATACACGTCCCTTGATTAGTTTTTCTAAATTTTATTAGTTCATATTCCTTAACATCTTCCTCAAAACGGACCATTTTTTCTTCTTCTGAAAAATTGTACTTTATAATTATTTTTTCAGAATCAACATATTCAACAATACCATTCCCTTCAGAATTTACTAAAACTCTAGAGTCAGAAGCAACTTGCCTTTCTAACCCTGTACCAACTATTGGGGCTTCAGGCTTAAGAAGAGGTACAGCTTGTCTCATCATATTAGATCCCATTAAAGCACGATTAGCGTCATCATGCTCCAAAAAAGGAATTAGGGATGCTGAAATCGACGCGATTTGATTAGGAGCAACATCAGTGTAATGAACATTTTTTGGATCTACTACAGGATAATCAGCTTCTTGTCTAACAATGATTTTTTCTGCAGTTATTTTTCCCTTATCGGAAAAAGGTATGTTTGCTTGAGCGATCAATTTATTTTCTTCTTCCTCAGCACTTAAGTAGACATGATTATTCAAATCGATTACTCCGTTATTAACTTTCCTGTAAGGGGTTTCAATAAATCCAAGTGAATTAACCTTTGCGAATACACCAAGTGAAGAAATAAGTCCAATATTAGGGCCCTCAGGAGTTTCAATCGGACAAAGACGCCCATAATGTGTATAGTGTACATCTCTTACTTCAAAACCAGCTCTTTCTCTGGACAAACCTCCGGGACCAAGTGCAGACAATCTTCTTTTGTGCGTAATTTCGGCAAGAGGGTTAGTTTGATCCATAAACTGGGAAAGTTGGTTTGTACCAAAAAAAGTATTAATAACAGAAGATAAAGTTTTAGCATTTATCAAATCAATTGGTGTAAAAACTTCGTTATCCCTTACATTCATTCTTTCTCTTATGGTTCTTGCCATTCGAGCAAGACCAACCCCAAACTGAGTAGACAATTGCTCTCCAACTGTCCTTACACGTCTGTTTGACAAATGATCAATGTCATCAATTTCTGCTTTTGAATTTACCAATTCAATTAAGTATTTTATAATGGTTATTATATCTTGCTTTGTAAGTACTTGCTTATCTAATTCAATATCATTTCCCAGTTTCTTATTCATTCTATACCTACCAACCTCTCCAAGATTATACCTCTGGTCAGAAAAAAATAACTTATCAATTATACCTCTTGCAGTTTCTTCGTCAGGAGGCTCAGCATTTCTCAATTGTCGATAAATATGTTCTACTGCCTCCTTTTCTGTGTTTGTTGGATCTTTTTGTAAAGTATTATGAATAATAGCATAATCTGACATGTGAGCATCCACTTTATGCAGTAATATTGTCTTGACACCCGTCTCAATTATTTGACTAATATGATCTTTTTCTATAATTGTATCTCTATCAATTACGATTTCATTTCTTTCGATAGATACCACTTCGCCAGTATCTTCGTCTACAAAATCTTCATGCCATGTGTTCAAAACTCTTGCAGCAAGTTTTCTACCAATTACTTTCTTTATACCAGTTTTAGTTACTTTGAACTCCTCTGCTAAATCAAAAATCTCTAAAATATCTTTATCACTTTCATAACCAATCGCTCTAAAAAGAGTTGTAACAGGTAGCTTTTTCTTTCTATCTATATAAGCATACATTACATTATTAATATCCGTTGCAAATTCTATCCAAGAACCTTTAAATGGAATTACTCTGGCAGAATATAATTTAGTTCCATTAGCATGGAAAGATTGTCCAAAAAACACCCCCGGAGACCTGTGAAGTTGTGAGACAACTATTCTTTCTGCTCCATTAATTATAAAGGTTCCACTAGGGGTCATGTAAGGAATAGTTCCTAAGAAAACGTCTTGGACTATAGTTTCAAAATCTTCATGTTCAGGGTCTGTACAAAATAATTTTAATCTTGCTTTAAGTGGAACTGAATATGTTAGACCTCTTTCAATACATTCTTGAATAGAATATCTAGGAGGGTCAACAAAATAGTCTAAAAACTCCAATACAAATTGATTTCTTGTATCCGTAATTGGAAAATTTTCTTTAAAAGTGTTGAATAAACCTTCTTCTGCTCTTTCAGCAGATTTTGTCTCAAGTTGAAAAAAATCTTGAAAAGATTTTATTTGAATGTCAAGAAAATCAGGATATTCAGCTGTGAGTTTTGAAGACGCAAAACTGAATCTGTTATTTTTATTTTTGTGCATTATTAGGTATTAGTTAAAGTTGAAAAAGATTAAAAATTATAATTCAATTAGAATTTATGACAATTCTACTTCTGCTCCAGATTCTTCGAGAGATTTTTTCATCCCCTCAGCTTCATCTTTTGAAATTCCCTCTTTAATAGGAGATGGAGCATTGTCAACTAAATCCTTAGCTTCTTTCAATCCTAATCCTGTCAATTCTTTAACTAATTTAACTACCGCTAATTTTGAACCTCCAGCTGCTTTTAACACTACATTAAATTCGGTTTTTTCATCAGCTGAGGAGCCACCTTCAGCTGAACCTGCTGCTGGTACAGCTACCGCTGCTGCTGCTGCTGGTTCAATTCCATGTTCCTCTTTTAATATATTTGCTAATTCATTTACTTCTTTAACGGTTAAACCAACTAACTTTTCTGCGAAATCTTTTAAATCTGCCATGACCTTGTATTTATTTGTTATTTATTTATTTTTTATGTTTATTTCTCTGTTAATTTTTTAATTATACCAGCAATCTTATTACTGCTTGATTTTAAGGATGATAATACATTATTAATTGGAGACGACAACAAAGTTAAAATTTCACCAATTAATTCATCTTTTGATTTCAAATCTGCGAGAACATCAATTTTATCATCACCAATGTATATCGACTCATCTATGAATGCTCCTTTTAGAATAGGTTTATCAAACTTCTTTCTAAAATCTTTAATTAATTTAGCAGGAGTGTTTCCTTGATTAGAGAACAAGACCGAAGTGTTACCTTTAAGAATAGATTTTAAATCACCAAATTCTTTTCCACTATCCTCCATAGCCTTTTTCAGAAGTGTGTTTTTAACAACTGAAATACGAATATTTGATTTGAAACAAGCTCTTCTAAGATCTAGAGTGGATTTTGAATCTAATCCTGCTATATCAGCTAAATAAAAATTTGATGCTTCAGACAAGTCTTTAGTTAGGATTTTTATTTCGTTAAGCTTTTCTTCTTTAGTCATAATTAATATTAAATTTTATAATCAATAGATATAGATGGACTCATAGTAGATGAAATGTAAATACTTTTAATATAATTTCCCTTCGTAGAAGATGGCTTTAATTTAATAATTGCCTTGATGAATTCTTCAGCATTTTCAAATATTTTTTTTGAATCAAAAGAAACTTTTCCAATAGCAGCGTGAATTATCCCAGCCTTTTCGACTTTAAAATCTATTTTACCTCCCTTAATATCTGAGACTGCTTTTTTAATATCCATGGTTACAGTACCTGTTTTAGGGTTTGGCATCAATCCTCTAGGACCTAAAACTTTTCCAAGTGGACCAAGTTTTGCCATAACACTTGGTACTGTTACAATAACATCTACGTCAGTCCAACCTCCTTTAATCTTGGTTATGAATTCGTCAAGTCCAATTAAATCAGCACCCGCTTCTTTAGCTTCATTTTCTTTGTCGGGAGTAACCAAAGCTAAGACTTTTAAATTTTTGCCTGTTCCATTAGGAAGTGTTACTACACCTCTTACCATCTCATTTGCTTTTTTAGGATCAACACCTAGTCTTACAGAAAGATCTACAGAAGCATCAAATTTAACTGTGGTAATCTCTTTGACTAAAGAAGTTGCATCTTGTAAAGTGTACTTTTTGGATGAATCCAACTTAGTCACTACTGATTTTCTTTTTTTTGAAATTTTTACCATGGTTTAAGTTTTATTTGGAAAATTACCTGTGACATTTAGACCCATCGATCTAGCAGTACCTGCAATCATTTTCATTGCTGATTCGATTTTAAATGCATTTAAATCAACCATTTTATCTTCTGCTATTTTTTTTATTTGCTCCCACGAAACCGATGCAACTTTTTCTCTGTTTGGTTCAGATGAACCTTTCTTAACTTTTGCGGCTTCTAAAAGTTGAACGGCTGCTGGTGGTGTTTTAATTATAAAATCAAATGATTTATCTACATAAACTGAAATTTCAACAGGGATTATTTTACCTTGTTTCTCTTGAGTTCTAGCATTAAATTGTTTGCAAAATTCCATAATATTTACCCCTGCAGCTCCTAAAGCAGGTCCAACTGGTGGGGAGGGGTTTGCAGCTCCACCCCTAATTTGTAATTTCAAAACTTTGTTAACTTCTTTAGCCATTCGATTTAAATTAAATTTTTTCTACTTGCATATAACTTAATTCTAGAGGAGTTTTTCTTCCAAAAATTTTCACCATGACTTGTAGTTTCCTTTTTTCTTCATTAACGTTTTCGATAGAACCGGTAAAGCCATTAAATGGACCATCAACAACTTTAATATTTTCTCCGACAATATATGGAATTGAAATATGCTCTTTAGTTAATTCAAGTTCATCAACTTTACCAAGAAGTCTATTAACTTCGGAAGGTCGAAGAGGAATAGGATCACCTCCTTTAGTTTCCCCCAAAAATCCGATTACATTTGTGACAGATTTTATAACATGAGGAACCTCACCAGATAGGTCAGCCTTAATCATAATATATCCAGGGTAATAAACCTTTTCTTTGTTTATCTTTTTACCATTTCTGAATTGGATAACTTTTTCAGTAGGTACAAGAATTTCTTCTAGGTGATTATCATATCCTAATCTATTAATTTCTGAGGAAATATAATCTTTAATTTTAGATTCTTGACCACTAACAGCCCTCACAACATACCATTTTTTATTTTCGACTTCTGCCATTTAATTATCCATTGATTATATTTAGATATATTTTTACGATCCTTGACAAAATTGTGTCGGCTCCCCAAATTGCTAAAGAAAATATAAGAGAAAAAACTAATACAATCAATACAAGATTCTGCAATTCAGCTCTTGGAGTCCAAGAAACGTTATTTTTGAGTTCCTCGTATGAATTTAGTATGTAGTTAATAATCGTTGTCATTTTTGATGCACGGGTTGAGAGACTCGAACTCCCGACACCTGGTTTTGGAGACCAGTGCTCTACCAACTGAGCTAAACCCGTTTAAATCTTAAATTTTAGTGTTTAAAAAATAAACACAATTAAAAATTAAACACTCTAGAACTAATCAAGTAGTTCAGTTACTTGTCCAGCACCAACTGTTCTTCCACCTTCTCTGATAGCAAACCGAAGTCCAACATTAAGGGCAATTGGCGATATGAGATCTACTGAAATCGATACATTATCTCCAGGCATTACCATTTCAACTCCACTTGGAAGATTGATATTACCAGTTACATCTGTTGTTCTTACGTAAAACTGAGGTCTGTAATTATTGTGGAAAGGAGTATGTCTTCCGCCTTCCTCTTTTTTTAATATATAAACTTCCGCCTTAAATTTAGAATGAGGCTTAACAGAACCTGGCTTGCAAAGAACCATACCTCTTTTGATATCAGTTTTTTCAATTCCCCTTAGGAGAATTCCAGTATTATCACCTGCTTCTCCACGGTCCAATATTTTTCTAAACATTTCAACACCAGTGATTGTAGATTTCAATTTTTCTGCTCCCATTCCAATAATGTCTATTTCGTCACCAGTGTTAGCAACTCCTGTTTCAATTCTTCCAGTTGCAACGGTTCCACGACCAGTAATAGAGAAAACATCTTCAACAGGCATTAGAAAATCTTTATCAATATCTCTTTTAGGAAGTTCAATCCAGGTGTCTACTTCGGACATTAATTTAGTGACAGTTTCAACCCATTTTTGTTCACCGTTCAGCGCACCAAGGGCCGAACCCAAAATAATTGGAGTATTATCACCATCATATTCATAAAATGAAAGTAGTTCTCTTACTTCCATCTCAACTAATTCAAGAAGTTCTTCATCGTCAACCATGTCAGCCTTATTTAAAAAAACAACTATTCTAGGCACTCCAACTTGTCTTCCAAGTAATATGTGTTCCCTAGTTTGAGGCATTGGTCCATCAGTAGCAGCAACTACTAATATTGCACCATCCATCTGAGCTGCACCAGTAACCATGTTTTTAACATAATCTGCGTGTCCAGGGCAATCAACGTGTGCATAATGTCTGTTTTGCGTTTGGTATTCTACATGTGATGTATTAATTGTTATACCACGCTCTTTTTCTTCAGGAGCATTATCTATTTGATCAAAGCTTTGAGCTTCAGATAATCCTGCATCTGCTAGAACCTTTGTAATAGCAGCTGTCAAGGTGGTTTTGCCGTGATCTACGTGGCCAATTGTACCAATATTTAAGTGTGGTTTTGACCGATCAAAATTTTCTTTAGCCATATTTTAAGGATTTTG
>CEVS01193510.1_pt1 | contig 11771 bp, 1 predicted proteins | sample 361571 | NCBI WGS metagenome assembly CEVS01 (sample SAMEA2623850, study PRJEB7988) | marine metagenome | isolation source: saline water (ENVO:00002010), including | reverse complement strand
GGTGGTTCGTGCAATTATGCTGTTAATGTAATAAATATGGAAATTCCATCGAGTGGTTTCTTGGTAGAAAATGGTAAGAGGCTTTCTTTAGAAGTTGATGCTACTATCGATGGATGCCAAGATTCAGGTGGCCTGGGCGGAGGAGGTGGCTGTGATGTTGAGATGCAATATGGGGATATTGATTCAACAAACAGTTTTTCCAAGATTGAAATCAGAGCTAACGCACTTTCGCAATCAGCAGTTAAGGTTCACATGACAGGTTCTGGATGGACAGATAACGAAGTCTTAGAATGGTCGCCTAATCATCGAAGTGAATTTAGAACAATGCAATTCACTGTCCAAATTAAAGATTCTTTCGGTAGGGATGACATTGAAACTGTGAATCTAATCATGAGTACTAACTCGGGTACTACTACTGTTTTCAACAAAGAATTTGAAGATGATGACTTAACTTTGGATAATGATGGACTGGTTGGAAATTATACCTACACATACTCGTCTGGAATAGATGCAGGTGATTATGAGGTGTTTTTGGAAATTCAAGATATTCAAGGCCACACTGTTTTATTTGAGCATCAAGGTTTAGTATTCGTTGAGCATGATATTTACTTGACTCTTCCATCTTCACAACCAGATACAGTATTGATTGCACCGGGTATGACTTCTAGTGTAGAGTTTGAAGTCGAACATACTGGTTCAGATTCTTCGGACTTACAAGTAATTTTTGATCTAGCTCGTTCTCTGCCATCTACTTGGTCTGAATCATGGGATAAACCCGGTGGCTATTCTCTTAACGGCGGCGGTTCATCAGCAAAGCCAATTTTACAAATCGATGTGCCTGAGGGCGATTTATCTACAGGTCCAGATAAATTAGAGATAGAGGCTCGTGCATATGCTGACATAGACGGTACTACAACTGAAGTTGTTGTTGTTGAGATTGTTCTTGATATCGAAGAAGTTGGAGTATTTGCAGAACCAAGAATTTCTATTTTTGAAGACTTTGAACATCAAATTCAAATTGTTGACTCAACAAGACCAGAATTTTATGATGAATCTCTGTCTCATTATGTAGATACAGATGAGGTAGGAGACTTCTTTATTGACATATTTAACTCAGGTTTTGATTCTGATACCTTTTTCATTAGAGTAAACGCTATGCCAACTTCATGGCAATACAAATTCTATGATAATGATACAGGATTGGAATTAACAGAGGAAGGAATCAACTCAGTAACTCCCAGTATTGGTTCACATGATATTTTGACTGTTAGAATGGACGTGTTCCCACCTGCAGAAAGAGAAGCAGAAGATATTGGTTTAGTCAGTTTACAAATTACAAGTTCAGGAGAGTCAGAACTGCGTACAGATGTAAGTTTCACAGTTCACAGAACTTTCGGCATACTCGCTGAAGTGATTTCAGATAGTGATGCAGGCGAATTAGGTAGAGTCGAATCCGTAGATCCTGGAGACTCGGTTTCCTACTCAGTGAGGGTAACAGATTCTAGCGATGTTGCAGGACAAACTACTTGGAAATTAATTAATCCAAAAGACCTTCCAAGAAACATAGATGCCGAAGAAGGATATTCATCCTGGGATTATAGAATAACAGACAGTTCTAACAATGATATAATTATTGTAACGCTAGAGTCTGAATCTTATGAAGACATCAAAGTCGATATTACATTACCGTCAAATGTTGAAGCCGGTAATCATACTATTTATGTTCAAATAAGGGAAGAAGGAGTAGACTCTGATGAAGCAAGGTACTTCGATCTTCCTCTTACTATCGAGGTTAATGAAGATGTCCAACCAGGGAATTTACCAATTACTCAGAAGAGTGAATTTACAAGATTCTCATCCGAGGAGAAGAAAAGTATTGAATTTAGAATTACTAATGACAACAATGTCGAACTCGATGTTTTCATCGAATTAGAAGAGCCCGATGGCTGGGATGGAGAAATTACAGCATCTTCTAGTCAAGCCGGTCAAGGATTTTTGTTCGTCACTTTACCGGCCTATTCAAGTAAAGATTTCTTCGTTGAACTAACAGCTCCATCTAATTTGAAAGATGGTTCGGAAGCAGACTTCGTACTCAAGGTGACTCCTATGGACGATGAAGTCCCTTATAGTGAAAATTACAACCAGTTATCCAAATTCACATTCAAGACTGAGTGTAAAGGGGTTTCTTGCCTACTTAATGAACTCTATGAGCCTGAGCCTCAAACCATTGCTCTACTTGCTGGACTTGTTGGTTTGTTCATAATTGCAGTATATCGTAGAGGGAAATATGATTCATCTGTTAGCCAGATAGTTGAGGTTCCTCTAGAAGAGCAAATGAAATTAGAAGAAGAACTCGATGTCCCTGAACCTGTAACAGAAGAACTCGATGAAGATGATGATATCGAATTATTGGATGCTCTAGATGAGATTTAAAGAATTCCATAATCTTCTTTTTTGATGTATTGTATGAACATCGTACCATTTCCCTTATGAAGCATTAAGCACCCCGACACATGAGAATCATGCGTATGCCTTCATTATCTTCAAAGCCGGGGCGAAAATTGCAAATTTCACATTATCGCAAAGAGGTGAAATCTCTTTCTTTAGTAGCATTGATGTTACTATCTATATTTGCATCAATTCAATTTGATTCTTTAGATGTCAGAGCATCTTCAACAACTGACCAAGATGGCGATGGTTTGACATATGGTTTGGAATTTTTACTAAACCTATTACCCAGCGATCCAGATTCAGATAACGATGGACTTCCCGATGGATGGGAATGGAAATATGGACTTGACCCTCATTCAAGCGCAAATGATGATGGAGCAGTTGGTGATCCTGATGGAGATGGTATGTCTAATCTCCAAGAATACACTTACTTGATGCCAACTGGCTGGGATAATAGTGCTACTCCGACAATTCTAGACAATGGTGTTTGGTGGAATGGCACAGTACCTGTTAATGATTGGGATGAAGAGAATGCCATGCAATACAACAGGCCAGGTTGCGGTACATCCGGCTCAGATGGAACTGGTAATACTATTCTATGCGATGAAGATCCCGTGGGAAATATTTGCGCAAATGGATTTGATGATGACAAGGATGGACTTGTAGATTCAGCAGACCCTGACGGTGATGGCGATGCGGATTGTAATTCAAATGACGATGACGGAGATGGAATTGAAGATGAGGACGTTGCTGGTTGGGATACAGATGGTGATGGAATGCCTGATGGTTGGGAAGCAGCCAACGGTTTGAATGCAACTTCAGCATCAAATGCTGACGGTCCTAATGGCGACCCTGATGGAGATGGTTTGAATAATCTCTTGGAATATGTCAATCCTACATGGGATACAATGTGTGGGCCGAATCCTTGTTTCAGAAATGGACCAGATGGTACAGTTACAGAGACTACGAGTCCATGTGATCCGCTTCAAGGCTGCTTGACATTTACAGCAGAAGTAGATGGTATAACCTCTACTAATCCGCAACGTGCAGATAGTGATAACGATGGCTTAAATGATTCATATGAAGCTTTAACTCTTCTAACCGACCCTACGGCTGCAGATACTGATAATGATGGAATAAATGATGGTGTTGAAGTAAACGGGCAATATGGAAATCCACCTCAACCTAGCGATCCCCGAGATAATAATACGGATGATGATGAATTCGACGATGGTGAAGAAGATAACAATAGCAATGGTCGAATAGATCCGGGGGAAACAGATCCAACTAGAAAAGAGGATTCAGGAGATGAGGATGAAGATGGGATTGAAAATTGGGAAGAAAATATGTCCTGTACTCTTTGGGATGTTGCTGATTCTGATTTTGGTGGAGTAGATGATGGTGATGAACTAAATGTAACTCATGGAACAGATCCATGTGATTCATATGTGAATTTTGAAACTACGATATTGAGCACTTCAGGTTCGTCCATCCTCGATTTGACCGATAGTTCTGGATTTAATCCAAGTGGTGGTGTTGGATGGTACAATGTTTCGGGCACATTCCTATCGTTTACGTATGCAGGTGTGGTAGGTATATCGTTAATTGGTGTCTCCTCTCTTCCTTCTCCTGGAGTTACAGAAGTTTCCAATAGAAATGGTTCATTTTGTCATACTGATGCATTTGCTGCGGGAACTTTAGCAACTACTCAACAATACTGTGATGATGATTATCGTGATAGTGACGGCGATGGATTGGCAGATTGGGAAGAATTACTCGGAGTATATGGTTTCTTTTCCAACCCATCTATTGTTGATACTGATGCTGATGGAGTAAGTGATTTTGATGAAGTCTTTGATTTCACCGATCCTAATGAACCTTGTAATAACTTACTCGATGATGATTCTGATAATTTGAATAATTATTTTGAAACAACGATTGGCTGTGATTTATCTTGGATTGGAGTTTTCAATGGTTCACAAGACACCTGGGTAACTAATTCACAGTTATTTGATACCGATAGCGGTGGAGTCGATGATAGAACTGAATATTCCGATGGTACAAATCCTGAGAATAATCCTCTCGACGACATACTACCAGAGGACTTTGATGGTGATGGGGTTCCTGATGCGATTGAAAATTTAACTGGAACTGACTGGACAAATCCTGATACCGATGGCGGTGGAATGATTGACGGAGACGAGTGTCCACAAGCATTCTGGGGTACTGGATGTATTGGTTCAGGATTTGACCCATTAGACCCAACAGATGACATTATTTCGCAAGGAGTTGTATTTTGGGCCAATAATTCTTCAGGTACTGTAGATTTGAATCAAACTCACCGATGGACTCAGAATACATTCGATTTCTACACCGGTACTACTTATGCTCATATTGCAACAGTTCATCCATTTGAACAACTTGTTCCTGCTGTTACAAATCTATCCCATTTACCCGACTCAAGTTTTTCTAATGGTTCAGTTGATTGGGAGATAAATTTCAACAACTCTATAACTCGTGGAAATGTTCCAATATCATCACAATATTACAATTTATCATTCTGGTCAGACCCTTCAACGCTTATTTCAAGAAGCAATGACACTCATACTATCAAAATTGATCTTGGTACAATAGACTCATTATTCCTTCAACAAAATGAATATTTCTTTGACTGGGATACCATTTCAGCAAATACTGTTGCGGGTCAAAATTACCCTTATGAGTCAGCCTTTGATATAAATTTCAATGATCCAAATAATCCACTTTCTATTGTTCTAAATGTGACAAACGAAGTTGTTTCTCAATCAGGGGCAACCGATGCTTACAACATAGCTAAATCTATCAGCGATTTCCTAAAAGACGGAAATGATACTTATGATTTCAAAAGATTTCACCAATCAGTCGGACTAACTCCTGGTAATGATATTGCACAATTCGTTATTGAGTCTTCATATGGGCAGTGTTCAGATTATAATGCTGCATTTGTTACAATGGCGAGAATTGCAGGACTCCCAGCAAGATATGTAACAGGTTACTCTGGTGGTGATTGGAATGGAAATGGATACACTGTATCGACACAGCATAGAGCTACATGGGGAGAAGTTAGACTAGAAGTTACTGGAGGAGCGTCAAATGTTGATTTAGGTTGGATTCCTTTCGACTCATGCCCCGATGCTGAGGATTTAGAAATAGTCAATCAAACATTATCTCCATTAACTTGGGACAGGGATATGAGTCAAAATTTCACTCTTGACGGTCAATTTAGATTCACAGAAAACACCTCTGTAATAGAAAATGCTGAATTAAAGGCATACTTGATTCCTGTAGAAGAGGTTACTTTTGTTCCTGGTTCAGCAGTGATTCCACAAAGACTTATTGGGTCAGCAATTACAGACTTGGAAGGTAATTTCTCTTTCAATGGTTCACCTATTGAGCCAAATTTACCGGGACTGCATGTTATTGCAATTGTTCATCAATCCAGTGGATTTATTTCAAATAATGCAATTATTTACTCTAGTATCATCAATGTCACAGATGACTCAAATCTTTCACATTCAGTACCTTTGGCAATAAATTCTCCAGTAGTAGGTGCTGGCTCTTTGACCATAATACAAGGTAATTTGAATCTTGAAAATCAACCCGATGGCTTGACTGATAAGTTTGGCACCCAACTAGTTTGGTTATCATTCACATCATCATTTAATGGCTCGAATAATATCAGTGGTCTAGTCTCTCCGAGTGGTTCTTGGTCAGTCACATTAGAACTTGATATCACCGAGTCCATTGGTCTTGTTCCAGCCACTCTATGGTATGAGGGATGGGTAGATGATTTCACCATTCCAGCAAATCCAACGCCGCAATTCCATATTAGGCCATCCTCTCTAAACTTGAATTTAGATGTCAGGGAGGCTCCAAATCTAACTGCTACAATCAACAGTGCTTCATCAAATGATAGTATCTATGTTGTCGGAGAAGACTTGTGGGTAAATGGTAGTGCATTATCGGCAGGGACAAATCCAGTCGATATGGAAGGTGACTTGATTCTCTCCATCAGACAAAATGGAACCTTTGACTCTTGGAATCAAATTTTCAATACCACTGTTAACGGTTCTTTCTCAGTCAGGCAAAACCTTTCTGCATCATTGGCAAATGTTCCTGCTGGTGAGATAGAGTTCCAATTGAGGTTCTATCCATATTCCATAGATACTACTGACGACGCTAATCTCTCTTCAGATGATCCATACTTATTGGTCAGTGAATTAGAATTGATTATCGAAACATCTCCTCAGTTAAGAGGTTCGGTTGGGATATTTACTGTTTCTATAAGAGACCATCGTGGTGTAAATGTAGACTTCGTTGAGGGCAATTTTGACTTGAGTTTTAATGGGACTTGGTACAATACTACCACCAATTCAACTTCCAAGTTGATATCTTCATTGCCTCTTGATGCGAATTTGGTTGCAGGCGACTACCCAATTGAAGTTTCATATAATGGTTCAACATTATTTGCGCCTTCCACAAGTTCGGATACAATTAGAATTAAAGCAGGAATTGGTTGGACGTTTAATTTAGCTCAAGATTGGACACACATAGGAAATACTACTTTCATCAACGGTTCAATTTTTGATGAAATCTACAATACTCCGATTCTAGATCAAAATATCACTCAATATACAATTTCAATGATTTCTCCGAGTGGAAATGTCGATATAGCTCAGGGATTAGTGGATAATAATACATCTACATTTAGTCAACAGATTTTGATTCCAACTAATTTTGCATCCTCTGTTTATACTTTCACGATTAGTTTTGATTTCTATTCATTAGGCCCTGTTGAAGGTCCATTCTATTCTTCCGAAGAATCATTTTTAGATTTAGTTACTGGGAATATTAGCCAACAACCAACTCCTTCACTGGAGGTAGGGATTGAATCAGAGTTAGTTGTCAATGTTGCTGTTGATAGAGAATCAGAATCAGAGAATATTGTGATTACCAATGGCCAATTTGATTTTAGCATTTTAGTTACAGATGTTGCAGATAACTCATTTGTTCCAAATGAAGATGTCGAATTTATATTTGACTGGAATGGAACAAACCAATCTATTGGCACGGCTAGAAGTAATGAAAACGGAACTGCTAATTTCTCTTGGACAGCATCTGGAATCGCTCCTGGTCTCTATGATATACTAGTTATTGCTTATGATAATGTAAGTTCTCCTTTGTCTAAGGGTAGTACTCGTCATTTAGGTAACTCGACGATAATGAATTTAACAGTTCAAGGTAATACTGACTTTAGAATTGATAGTATTCCTTCTTCGATCACAGCGGGGTTAGATTTCAATGTACTAGGCCAGGTTATTGACGACGATGATAATTCTAGGTTATTGATTAGTCCAGTTAAGTTAGAAGTATTTTGGCTAAACAATCCGAATGAAACACTGATTGCAGGATTTACCACTACAACCAATGGGTCATTCAACATGACAGTACCTACAGATGTCTTGAATAATGGTACTATTAGAGGAAATAAAATATTAGTTATTTCAGTTTTGGAAGATTCTTCTCCATTTTATCTTGGATCATCAGTCGAAACTCCAATATTTGTGTTTGGAGTCTCTGAATTCGATTCATTGAAGCCTCTAAATCCAATCATTGTTAATCGTGGTGATGATGTTAATCTCTCAGGTCAACTTGTAGAGTCTTCCAACCGTTTCTTACCATTATCAGGATACGATGTAGCAGTTCAACTTGGTGATACATGGATTGGAAATCTACAAACCAATGCTACAGGATTCTTTGATTTGACATATACAATCCCTACATCTAATCCTTTAGGTCTTGTTACAGCCACATTCTGGTTTAACGGTAGTTCTGACTTGTTGGGCGTGAATTCAAATATTTCAACAATCATTGTCCGTTCTCAAACCTTCATGCTGATAGATTCAATTACAGATAATCCAGTGGCTGGTGAATCTTTCAATGTCTCAGGAACAATACTTTCTGATAACGGAAGCGGCTTGGAACAAAGTGACGGAACGGTTCTACCTGCCAATATTCTATTCACAATTGATGGCCAACCAACCGGATTTACTGTCACAGGCGGAGCGGTTCAAATTGGTGGTATTTGGAATGCAACAATAACTTTGACCAATTCATTTGCCGCTGGTTCTCATATCATAGACGCATCATATATTCCAGCAGTAAACTTCTATCTTGGTTCCAACGATACCGAAGAATTCGATAGTAGAGGATTTAGTGAACTAATATTTATGGTGCCAACAATAGATTCTCTAGGGCAACCAACATTGAATGATAGAACTGAAAGAGGAAATAATATCTCTATTGAACTACTTCTTCAAGATAATACGGGCTCTCCTGTCGATGGACAACAAGTGATAGTTACGTTTGTCGGAACTTCGATTACTACAACTTTGACAACCTCAGTAAATGGAAGTGCATTTGGCGAGTTAACAGTTCCATCAGACCAAGTAGTAGGTCCGATGGACATAGACGCTGTTTTTGCAGGTATTCCTGGCACAACCGGAATAATTGGTTCTCAAACCAATACTTCATTTGTAGTTCTTGCACAAACTAATCTAACAATTGTAGACTCTCCAGAAGGATTAGTTGCAGGTGATTATATGCTTGTTAATGGAACTTTATTGGATGATTTATCCTTGCCTCTAGAGAGTATGGGTGTTCCTTCGTCATCAGTTGTTCATTTGATAGTTGATGGCGAATCAGTGGCAAGCATCGAAACCGATGCGGCCAATGGTACATTTTCTCTTGGTTGGGCCGTTCCTGAAGACATCTCAGCAGGAGTTCACGTTATTGAAGTGAAATTCTATGGAGGACGAGACTGGGTAGATCCGATTGGATTTGGTGAACCTTCCAATCCTGAATATTATTTGCCGAGTTCAGATACTGTTGATTTCAATATCAGTGTTCCGACAGTGATTTCATTACTCACTCAAAGTGGAGATGTCAACCGCGAAGAATTGATGATAATTGAAGGACTTCTAGTTGATGTCGTAAATAATCCACTTGATAATTTAACTGTAGAAGTTTGGCTTGATGGTGAGTTCATGACAAATGTTGTTACAGATTCAGAAGGTTTCTTCACTGCAGTTTATCCTGTGCCTTCAGATGCCGAATTAGGACCTGTGCCTTTAGAAGTAAGATTTACAGGAACTACATTCTATTTGCCAAGTGATGCTAATTCTACATGGAATATCTTCAGTCATATTTTAGTTTCAGTTGATATTGCAGAAACTATTGCAGTTGGCCAAAATATTTCTATAACTGGCTCAGTGGTAGACAACCAATTAATCGGAATTGCAAATCATAACGTTGATTTGATTATAGAGGGAATAGTAATCAATACTGTAACTACTGATGAAAGTGGTAATTTCTTGTTCGATTGGACTGTTCCAGATATTTTTGAATTTGGCAACCATACATTGTTTGCTTATTCTGAATCTCAGGGATATTATAGAGCAAATAGTAGCAATACGTCCTTCTTCTTGGCTCATCGCTCTGATTTGACTGTGATTTTCGATGAAGGTCCAGAAATAACTCGAGGAGAAATTTGGGTTATTTCAGGACGACTGTTTGACTTTGATTCATTGACCAAAGAAGGTCTAGAAGATGAAACGATTAGAGTACTTCTGGATGGTGAACAGATAGGCACAACTTCCACAGGTGTTAATGGAGAGTGGGAAATTATCATTCCTGCTACATTAGATTTGACAAGAGGGCTACACTCTTTTGACATAATTTTTGATGGGACGAATTCACACCTTGGCACCAATGATACACTATTTGGTTATGTTTGGTCAGATGTCCAAATTTCAATAGATCAATCCTCAACACCAATCGCTATCCGTTCTGACGGAACCTTCGGGCCAATAGAATTGACAGGTTCTATTTCAGAAATAGGTGGAACTGGTGAGGTATTTGAGACGGTTACTATATTCGTAGGAAATGGTTCAGATTGTGTCAATTCAAGAGAAGGTGCAAGATGTATTTCTAGCGACCTAATCAATATCCAATGGTCAAATGGAAATTTCACAATTTCTACTGTTGCTCCATCATGGTATCAGTTTGGTTCGCAATATATACACCTAGATACTCTTAGTAATGAGTCTCTATATCTCAATTCAGCTACTGTAAGTCATCCAATATTTATACAACTCAATGTTGACTTTGAATGGGATATGCAACAAGTAATTCCTGATGAAAGAGAAGAAATAACTGGAAGTTTGACCATTACTGCAAACGATACTAAAGCAGGTGTTCCAGGCATTGCAGTGACATTTATCTTGACTAATTCCTCAAATAGTGTAGTTACTGAACCATTGACTATTACCACAGACTCTAACGGAATTGCATCATTCGAATTCAATTCAGACCCTCCATATGGAGATGAAGACACTTGGGGTGAATTGAGTCTAGATGTTCAAATCAATGACCCAATAATTTCTACATCTAGTAAAGATAAATTTGAATTATTACGAGCCGATGATAGCTTTAATCCTAATTATAAATCGATAGATGAAGCATCTGGTCAAAATCTATGGGTTTATCTGGTAGTACTACTAATATCTGCATTGATTGCTGGTGGGGTAGTTATTTATCGTCGAAGAATTGCTGGTGAATTATTACAAGAGGCAGCGGAAGTATTTGCTTATACAGCTGAATTATTGGCTGCTGGAGACTCTATTAGGGAAACCATCTTCAATTGCTATCAGAACTTATGTACGGTTCTTCAGCAAAATGGATTCTTAAGAAGAGATTTTGAAACTGTAAGAGAATTCGAAGTGGCCATTAGACAAGCGATGCCAGAGATTTCTGATGATGCTTTGTCGGCAATCGACAATATGTTTGAAATGGCTAGGTACAGTAGAGAAGAATTAGGTCCTCAACATCAAGCAGCTGCTCAACAAGCACTTGAAAGAATGAGCCAAGAAATTGGAATGATTGCAAACATTCCAACTAGATGATTACCATCTAAGATACAGCCTATTGTTGATGAAGTGTGCATTTACTTCATTTTTCATAGAATCTTTTGGAATGTTGAAAGTTCTCTCGAAAGACTCGGTTTTTCCGTCTTTAATACTAAGTTTGACATTGATGAAATTATCACTTTCATCATTTACAGAGAGTTGGAAATCACTTAGTTCAACTCCCATCAGAGGTATCGATAAACCATCAGGATTCATTCTCCCATTCAATTCTTCAACCATCCATTTTAGCGACATATCTGGTTCAACAGATGAAATATGTTCTTCTGGAATCATTCCTGCGGTTACTAGAACTTG
>CEVS01046517.1_pt1 | contig 11792 bp, 14 predicted proteins | sample 361571 | NCBI WGS metagenome assembly CEVS01 (sample SAMEA2623850, study PRJEB7988) | marine metagenome | isolation source: saline water (ENVO:00002010), including | reverse complement strand
ATAACTTTGGTGGTAATAATGTACCGAACCAACAGAAGAGATAGGATGATATAAGAAAATGCCAAGACAACCAGGAACAGCAAATCACCAAGAACCAAATACTGGACAGAATCCGTTTACTTTCCAGTCTCCGTATATTGCTAACGCAAGACAACCTTTTACTGGTCAGAACCCATTTACTTTCCAGAGTCCTTATATTGCAAATGCAAGACAACCGTTTACTGGCCAGAATCCGTTTACTTTCCAAAGTCCTTATATCGCAAGTGCTCAAAGTCCTTCTAACGCTCAGCAACCTACTATTAAGTCAGCACAACAACCTAATATTAGGTCAGCACAACAACCAAACATAAGAGATGCACAAAGTCCTTCTAACGCACAACAACCTAACATAAGGAACAAACAATCTCCTTATATTGCTAATGCACAAGCATCAGCACAAGAACCTAATATAAGAGATAAACAGTCTCCTTACATTGCAAACGCACAAGAACCTAATATAAGAAATAAACAGTCTCCTTATATCGCTAATGCACAAGAACCTAATATAAGAAACAATCAACAGCCGACTATTAAAAATGCACAAACAACTGCAAACTATCAGCATCCTGTAAACGCACAAGAACCTAATATTAGAAATGACCAAACTCCATTTACATATGACCACAGGTCGCCGTTTACATATGACCATAGGTCACCGTTTACTTACAATCATAGAAGTCCATTTACTTACAGGCATCCTGCAAGTAGTCAGACAACAATAACTTATCAGCATCAAAGTCCTTCTACATACGCTAGACAAGGTCAGACGCCGACTACATATCAACATCAAAGTCCTTCTACATACGCAAGACAAGGACAAACACCCACAACTTATGACCACAGGTCACCAACTACATATGCAAGACAGGGAAGAACTCCTGTTATCCGTTGGGATGGCAACCCTGCTAATCAGTGGCCAGGCACTCCTATTACATCATAAATACTAACAGTATTAGGAAATTATATTATGAGCGTAAAATCAAACTCACTCGAGCACACTAAGGAATTATTTTTAACCGATGATGTCAAAGATAAATTTTGGCATTGTCAGTTAGGTTCAATAGACCTAGATAAAGATTACAAAGAAACTGAAGCATACAAGTCAGTCAAATGGGTTATGCAGAATCACACTGGCAAACTCAAAAAGGTTACATGGGGAGATATAGTAAAACTTATCAAAGATGGTAAGTTTATGGGTTGGAATAAATTACAGTCTCACGCATATGCATATAACTTTTTTCTGCCTCATGGATATACACAAGTGCAACAACATCCTACACCAGGTCATTCTGGTATGGACTTCATGAATCTAGATGATGAGTATGTAGATATAACAGATTATCTAGAACCTGGTGCAAGTAAAGACCAAGCAGACTCAGTTTACTATCATGGTGCAAAGGCACATTGGATAACTACAAGTATACAAGAAGAGGGTCTTAGAAATCCTATTCAAGGTATCGTCACAAAATCTGGAGATAAATTTAGATTATCAATACACCCAGGCTCAGTTCGTTCTGGTGTATTCGAGTGTCTAGATAATTGGGATATGGAAATGTGGATATGGGATAGTCATGATGCAATACCTGTGCCTGAGATTAGTATAGATGAAGTTATAGAATGGACAAAAAATAAACTAACAGAGAAACATCATAGAACTATATCATTTGGATATACTCATGGTTATATAGAAATTAGCACAGACTTGATAAATCTTAATTTTAGAAATGAAATCTATCCATTCAATAAAGAGATGACTAGACTATGTAAAGGAAAACATATGAACATATATGTTGGTTATGATTCTAGACATACAGAACTTTCTGAACTATGTAAGAAGTGTATAGAATATGGTGTAAAGTATGGCGCAGGTTCTGGTCCTACATATGACCAAATGAATAATTGGGTACCTGAGATTAAGTTTCTTGACATCTCTAAGATACCAGAGTATAATAGAGATTACGCAAATCAATCTACTGAATTTACATATAGTAGATTCTTAATACCATATCTAGAAAACTATGAAGGATTTAGTATCTTTTTAGATGATGACATACTATTTACAGAAAGTATATTACCAATGTTGTATATGTTAAACCCTAAAGATGCAGTCGCATGTATACAATATGACTTTGAAAAATATCCAGACACAAAGTTTGATGGTGAAAAAAATGTTTCTTATCCGAAGAAACTGTGGTCTTCGCTAATGATATTTAATAATGGTCATGAAGACTGTAAGAAACTAACACCAGAAGTAGTGAATACAGAATCAGGTAAGTATTTACATCAGTTCGAATGGACAGATGCAATATCTAAAATACCAGATTGGTATGTATTTACAGAAGGACATGATACAGAAGAATCTAATTGGCGACCAAGTGCATATCATTATACACGAGGCGGACCATGGATTGATGGCATGGATACTTCTGAAATAGGACAACTAAATATTTACGAAAGACTATTGCACAAACACAATAATTAGAGTATAATGGAGATATTATGAATATGTTAATTTATTGTGAGAACGGAAATCTCACTATTAGAAAACCAAATGGATTAGAATGGTCCTTTGAAAACACAGATAGACCAGAACTAGGATTCGCATACGATGTATTAGTATACGATGATATTGAGGTCAAGATTCTTAAATGGGAAGTTGATAAACCATTTGATAATCAAAGTAAGATAACACTAAATGATGAAGAGATTGATGCGATAGAAACATACATCGATAACTCAGCACCACCTGATGGTGTAAATCTAAACAATCAGTATAGTGAAAATCTTGTGAAGTTATGTAATCAATATTGTCAAGAACAAGTCTCAACATATGGATTTACAGAAGCCTCAGAAGTGTTGGCAGCTGCAAGAGAGGGGTCAAATCATCCTCTAAGGTCTGATGCAAGAAGAGTATTAGAATACTATGATGCAGTTTGGAATGTTTATGTCAATGTAATGAATGAAGTTAAATCTACAAGAGAAGATTTACTTAAAGAATACGAGTTTTACGCATCACAACTACCAAGACCACAACAAGCTCTTATAGGATAAACTATGTCTTTAGAGATAGTTAATGTCGATAAGCCATTTCGAATCGAACACATGCCACTTGGTGATAAAGTGTATGTTATCGATGACTATCTAGAAACCTCTTTACATCATTGGATAGAAAAAAGTATTAGAGACAGAGCAATCTGGTCTAAATCTAATTTCGTAAGAGGAAAAAGTAAGACAGGTTTACCACATCACTCATTATGGGGAGCATCTTTTTTTAACGGACAAAATGATGATGGTTCTCTTATAAGAAATGAAGAGATGAGTGCAATAGATGTAATACCTGGAAAGTATTTGAATCGTAGAATACAAACAGACTTTGGATTCAAATGGAAAAGATTTCAATACATGGGTATGAATTCTCAAACTATGGGACAACATGGGACAACTCATGCTGATTGTGACCAAAATGATGCATGGAACTTATCTTTTCTATATTACTATAATACATTTTGGAATCCTACATGGGGTGGTGATTTAAGATTGTATGATTCTTTTCAATATGGTATAGACGGAAGAGAAGAACATGTTGAAGAACATTGTATCGGAAGTATTGAGTTTGTTCCGAATCGTTTATTAATATTTGATGGAAGAATACCACATGGCGCTGATGCACCAAATGAAAGAGCTCGATATGCAGATAGATGTTCTATAGTATTGAGAGGAGATGAAATCGAGTTAGTCGAGAAAGAAGAATTTTATAATGCCAACGATAGACTTTACAACCTTTAACGAAGAAACACTTCGTGATTTTAAACCTGTTTTAGCAAAGACAGTTCTTCCAGGTTGGTGGAAAAAGATGAAAGTCTTTCAAGCTATAAGAGGTCAAAGAACACAAACTATTCGTGCTTGCCCAGCAATGCATGATTGGACTAAATCAGGTTGGTATCTACTTGCGAATAGAGATATAGAAGTTCTTGTTGGTTCAGATAGAGAATCACTATCAGATGAAAACTTTGCGACAAGAGACCCAAGTGGTGGAAGTTATGCATCACCCACACACCCAAGTGACCAATTTGATAATGCATTTGATTATTTAAAAGATAATGAGTTTGGTCATGTTAAAGATGCATTTAAGATGAGAAACCCTTGGAACATAATTACACCAAAAGGATATTCTTGTTATTACTTAGACCCATTCTTATTTCAAAATGAATTCTTTGCAACATGGCAAGGTATCATAGATACAGATGAGTTTAATGTTAATCAAGATAATTCACAAATCATATTCTATCCTAGAACAAACAAATCATTTACTATTGCAAAGGGAACTCCTTTGTGTCAAATAATACCATTCAAACGAGAAGAATGGACTGCAACATATCAATTAAAAGATGCAGAGATATGGCACGCAAATAGAAGTAAACATACATCGTATCATGATATGCCTACAATGGATGAACAAGGCAGAACTAAATATGATGAACAAATGAAATCAAAACCAAACTCATTAGGTCCATATAGAAATGAGGGTTATTGGCAAGAAAAAGGACAGTTCTATTCAGAAGAAGAACCGCCACCAGAATGTCCTTTTCATGGAGTAAAAAATGATTAGACATGCATTTCCAACTATAATGGTTGAGAAGTCTTACTTACATAAAGAGAGAGACTTTAGACGAGGTTTAACTCCAGAATACTTTGATTTATGCAAACAAGAAATAGATGCAATGAGATTTAGAGACCCTGTGGGAAGAAAACGCTCAAATGCAGGACATGGTTGGCAGTCAAACGATGGCATCGATACAAGTCCAATATTCACAAGATGTATGAGAGAGATTAAAAGAGTTGTATCACATGAACTTATGACTTATCTAGGTGCAGAGAGAGGAACTGCTGAGTGTATAATGCACAACTCATGGGCAAACATAAATTATAAATTTGGTTGGAACGCACCACATTTACACAATGGTTGTTTCTATTCAGGTGTATTATATATCAAAGCAGATGGCGATGAGGGTGCTATAAGATTTCTAGATACACATGCAAAAGTAGTTGGAAACATGGCATCTTTACCTAGAATGAGAGAGTCAGTAATTCATCAACCTAGAACAGGTGATTTGTATCTTTTTCCTAGTGGTGCATTACATATGGTTGAACCTAATACTACAGATAAAGAAAGATACAGTATATCATTCAATTTAGAAACAAATGACCTGAATTCTGGTTTAGACATTAGGTCATTTGAAGATGAACATGAAGATTTTCTTTATGAAGTAGATGAGTTTGGCAGAACGATTTCATAAATAGATTGTATGGATATAGTCATAGACCCACATTTACTTTGGAATATTGTTCTTACAGTAGTAGTAATTCCTGTCGGATGGATGATTAGAGGAATCTTCGCAGAACAAAAGAGAATGGATATTCTTATCAATAAAACCAGAGAAGAAATTGCGAAAGATTATGTGACTAGAGAACAAATGGAACAAACTTTTCAGCGTATAATTGATTCTATAGAAAGAATTGATGAAAAAATAGATAGACTTCAAACCAAAACTTATTTCCAAGATTAGAATTTGCATAAATAGTATTAAACAGGATTTATTACTATGGCAGCTCCAAACAGCAAAACAACATTAAAAGAATACATCAAGAGAAAACTTGGTGCACCAGTTCTGGAAATCAATGTCGATGATGACCAATTTGATGACAGAATAGATGAAGCACTACAGTATTTTCATAATTACCACTATGATGGTTCTATTAAGACATACTTAAAACATCAGATGTCTGATACTAAAATAACGGCAGCTAAAACTGATGAAACTTTCACAGAGTCAGCCGCTGGCACACACGATTATACAGACGAACAGTTTAAACATCAGAAGAACTATATTGTTTTACCTGAGTTTGTTATGGCTGTTATGAATATATTCCCATTCAATGATAAACATAATCTTAATATGTTTGACCTAAGATACCAGTTAAGACTCAATGACTTATATGACTTAACTGCAACTAATGTTTTATACTATGAACAAGTTCAACAACATATCAGACTACTAGATAACATACTAGTTGGAAGAACACCAATAAGATATAATCAACATCAAAATAGATTATACTTAGATATGGATTTTGATATGATTAACAATAACGAATACTTACTTATAGAATGTTATAGAAAATTAGACCCTAATGACTTTACAGATATTTACAATGACATGTGGTTAAAGAAATATGCCACTGCTTTGTGTAAGTATCAATGGGGTGAAAACTTATCTAAGTTTCAAGGTATCGCACTACCAGGTGGTGTGACTCTTGATGGCCAACAGATAAAACAAGAAGCACAAGAAGAAATAACAAGACTCGAAGAAGAGTCTAGACTAAATCATGACATGTTACCTATGGACATGATAGGATAGTGAAATGCCAACAAATGTATTTTTCAATCACGCAGTCTCAACAGAACAACAACTATACGAAGATTTAGTTGTTGAATCCTTAAGGATTTATGGACATGAGGTAATGTATTTACCTCGACAGATAGTAGAAGAAGATACTATCTTTAATGAAGATGTTCAGTCTAAGTTTGGTGATGCGTATTCAGTAGAGATGTATATCGAGAACACCGATGGTTTTGAGGGTGAGGGCGATTTAATGTCTAAGTTTGGTATTCAAGTAAGAGACCAAGCGACATTCATAATATCTCTTAGAAGTTGGGAAAGATTCATATCATTAGACTCAAACCTTGCTACATCATTCAGACCAAATGAGGGAGATTTAATTTACTTCCCATTATCAGGTTCAATGTTCGAAATCAAATTTGTAGAACACGAAGACCCATTCTATCAAGTTGGTAAACTATTTGTATTTAAACTACAATGTGAATTATTTGAATATAGTCAAGAAGACTTTGATACAGGCATTGGTGACATTGACCTTATTGAAGATGAACAAGCATACTCAATTGCAATGACTATGAATAATGGAAATAATTTAGACTTTGTTGCTAATGAGAATGTCTCAAAAAGTGGCACAGTTATTGGTGAAGTTGTATCTTGGCATCAACCAACAAGTAAACTTACATTGAAAGATGTCACAACAACACTGGCAGCTACAGATGTTCTAGTTGGTGCAGTATCAGGCGCACAATTCACTATTGCATCTATAGATGATAGAATGACATTTAGTAATGATGCGGCTGCTCAGAACTTAGAGTTTGAGAATAACGATAGTTCATACTTAGACCTATCAGAGATTAACCCATTCGGAGAACCATAATGGATGTAGAAAAAATAATTGCAGAGCAATTAGATATAGATGTATCAGAAGTCACCGATGATAAACATATCATGGACGATTTAGGTGCAGACTCTTTAGATACAGTTCAGATTGTAATTGATTTAGAAGAAGAGTTTGACATACAGATATACGATGAAGATGTAGACTCACTAGAAACAGTTGGTGATGTAAAAGAGTATATAGAAGAGAACGCATAATGTTTGGAACCTATTTCTATAATGAAACTATTAAACGATGTGTATCAGTATTTGGTACCATGTTTAATAACTTGGACTTTAAAAAAGTTAAAGCAGATGGCACAGTTTTAACACAAGCTAAAGTACCTATATCTTATGGACCAAAACAAAAATTTTTAGACAGACTTGCAGAAGAACCAAATCTATCTGATAGAAATAGAACTGCAATTAGTCTTCCTCGTATGGCATTTGAACTTACAGGTTTTGAATATGATGTTCAAAGACAACAAAACAAATTAATAAAATCAATTAAGAATCAATACGAGTCCGATGGTAAAAGAGGATTTCAATACGCACCTGCACCATATAATTTAAACTTTACATTATCTATTCTTACAAAGAATATGTCAGATGCATTACAAATAGTAGAACAAATATTACCATACTTTCAACCAGAGTATACAGTCACAATGAAAATGGTTGATAACATACCAGACAATAGAGATGTGCCAATAGTTTTGAACAGTGTTTCGTTTCAAGATGACTATGAAGGAAGTTTTGAAGATAGAAGAGTTATAGAATATACTTTAGATTTTACAATGAAGACATACTTCTTTGGACCTGTTTATACTGGTAATATAATTAAGAATGTTGTTGAGAGAACTTTTATTGGTGATGGCAACGATGCATTTACAACAACACAAATCAATGCCGCTGGTCTAGTTAAAGAAGTTAAACACTATGAACCTGCCTTTGTAGCAACTGCAAATGCAGTATCTAATTCAACTACAGTCACATTCGAAACTGCAATCGATAGTAAGATAAGTGTAGGTGACGAAGTATTTGGAACAGGCAACTCAACCAATCCTACAATATCATCAATTACTAGTGATAAGAAAACAATAGTATTAAGTAGTGCAATTACAATAGTTGCAGATGTAAGATTGAAGTTTGTTGGTTCAGTAAATCCAGAAGATACATTTGTTGTTGCAGAAACAGTTCAGTTCTTTGACGAAGGAGTATTAGATAGATACGGTGATGAGGGTGTTTCAACTGATTACAACATAAGAGTCACAAACTCTGGTTCAGGAAACAGATTCAACTATGGCGGAACAGAACAATATACATTCAACCTTATTAGAGGTGTCACATATAGATTCTTACAATCAGATGTGACAAATAACACACATCCATTAAGATTTTCAACAACAAATAACGGAACACATGCTAGTGGAACTGAATATCTAACTGGTGTCACATACAACGGAACAGCAGGAACTGCTGGCGCATATGTTGAAATAATAGTAGCTGCTGATGCACCTAATCAGTTGTTCTACTATTGTAAGAATCATAGTGGTATGGGCGGTGTTATAAATATAACTGGATAATACATTATGAGTGAAATAGATACAAAATTGGATGCCATATTGGATATTGAATCCGATATAAAAGAAAAGACATCAATAGTAAAACTTCCAGATAGAAAAGAGAATGTTGAAACAGACTATAGATACGCAAGAGAAAATCTATACAATCTAGTAGAAAGAGGACAAGATGCAATCGATGGCATCTTAGAACTATCAAAAGAAACAGAACACCCAAGAGCCTATGAAGTTGCAGGTCAACTTATCAAAACAGTAGGCGAAACAGCAGAAAAACTCATAGACTTACAAAGTAAATTAAAGAAACTAGAGGGTGAAGAACAGAAAGTAGGAACACAACACAATCATTTATATGTTGGTTCTACTTCTGAACTACAGAAGTTCTTAAAAAAGAATGATAAAAAATGAAGAAGTATTAAGATTCTTTAAAACTGCATATTGTTTTACCGATTCTCAAAGAAACACAGCATACGAGAATTGGATATCAGAGAATGTTAAAGATAAAATAGTAATAGATTTGGGTGCAGGTTCAGGCATACTATGTTATCTCGCAGTCAAACATGGTGCGAAAAAAGTATATGCCTTAGAAAGAAGAGGCAGACTCATTCATAGAATGAAAGAAATACTAGGTGATACTGTAGAGTATATACATGCAGACTTATTAGAAACAGAATTACCAGAGTGTGATATATATCTACATGAATGGTTAACATCAGAGTTCTGGAATGAGAAAAGATTTCTTAAAAACTTTTATCATGAGAATCATGAAGAACTAGAAGTTGGTCACATACTAGATTTAGTAGAGTATGCAAAGAAGAATAACTTTATAGATAAACTATATCCTAATATGGTTGAGTTATCAGACATACAAGGAGAATCTATAAACGAATACGAAGATATAAAACTTTATTCTCATGGTAAATATTCTCAACAGTTTTTACGAGAACATTATGGTAATTTAACAGTGAACGCTACATATAAAAACAAAGTAAAGAGTAAAGAAGTTGTATGGCAAGGTCATATAAAAGATTTAGAATACATGACTGTTAATAATTATCTAGGTTGGACATTATCTTTTGATAATAAGTATGAAGTATCAAATCATTTTCCTGTATCTCATTGGGGGTTAGTAAATGGTTCAAGCTAAAAACGAGGGTTATCTAGGTAATAATCTAATCAAAAGAGCTGGTGTAGAAACACAATACACGCAAGAACAGATAGCAGAATATCAATTATGTTCCTCAGACCCTTGTCATTTTATAGAAAAGTATACTCAAATTATATCACTTGATGAAGGACTTGTGCCCTTTGAACTTCGTGGTTATCAAGAACAATTAATTAATCACTTCAATGAAAATAGATTTAGTGTTGTTTTGGCTGCAAGACAGTCAGGTAAATCAATAACATCTTGTGCATATCTACTATGGTATCTATTGTTCACACCAGAAGTCACCGTTGCGATTCTGGCGAACAAAGGGGCGATTGCTAGAGAAATGGTCGCAAGAATTGTAACCATGTTGGAAACCGTTCCTTTCTTCTTACAACCAGGTGTTAAGATACTAAACAAAGGTAATATAGAGTTTGGTAATGATAGTAAACTTGTGGCAGCTGCAACATCTTCATCATCTATTCGTGGTATGTCAATTAACATGTTGTATCTAGATGAGTTTGCTTTCGTAGAAGATGCAGAGACATTCTATACTGCAACATATCCTGTTGTTACCTCTGGTAAAGACTCAAAGGTTATTATTACATCTACTGCAAATGGTGTTGGTAATATGTTTCATAAGATATATGAAAGTGCCGTGCATGGTAATTCAGAGTATAATAGTTTCTTAATTAATTGGTTTGATGTTCCAGGTCGTGATGAAGAGTGGAAGAAACAGACAATTGCAAACACATCAGAGGCACAGTTTGAACAAGAGTATGGTAATAGTTTCTTAGGAACAGGTAATACACTTATCAATGCAGATACATTATTGGGTATGAGAGCATTAGATGGTAATTGGAAGAAAGATAATATGACTGTATATGAGAGACCACAATCTGGTCATAATTATGTCACAACAGTCGATGTATCACAAGGAAGAGGTATAGACTATTCTACTTTTAGTATCTTCGATGTGACAACTAAACCATTTAAACAAGTTGCAACATTCAGAGATAACATGATTAGCCCCATGCTGTTTCCAGATATTATAAATAAGTATGTTAGACCTTATAATGAATCCTTAGTTATTATAGAGAATAACGCAGAGGGTTCGATGGTAGCGACACAGCTACATTATGATATAGAGTATCCAAATGTCTTTGTTCAAGGTATGACCAAAGCAACAGACATTGGTATAACTATGTCAAGAAAGATAAAGAGAGTAGGTTGTTCAACGCTAAAAGAACTATTAGAAGAGAATAGACTAACAGTAGTAGACAGACCAACGATAACCGAACTGATGACATTTGTAAATAAAGGTTCATCATGGGAGGCTGACAAAGGTTATCATGATGATATGGTTATGAATTGTGTTCTTTTTGCATGGTTTGTGACAACTGATTTCTTTACAAACTTAACAGATACCGCTGTTAAAGACTTGTTATATTCTGAACAACAGAAGATGATAGAAGATGACATGTTACCAGCAGGGGTATTTGGAGAACAAAACAATGACACATTCGTAGATTCAGACGGACAAGTATGGTCTAGTGAATGAGTTGTTAGATAAAGAAAATATATAAATAAAAGTGTAAACAACTTTTACAATGTAAAATACATTAACAGGAGAAAAGTATGGCATTTCAAGTTTCACCAGGAGTTCAAGTCAAAGAAATCGACTTGTCGAATGTTGTCCCAGCTGTTTCCTCAACAAGAGGCGCTTTTGCTGGCATATTTCAATGGGGT
>CEVS01043806.1_pt1 | contig 11825 bp, 8 predicted proteins | sample 361571 | NCBI WGS metagenome assembly CEVS01 (sample SAMEA2623850, study PRJEB7988) | marine metagenome | isolation source: saline water (ENVO:00002010), including | reverse complement strand
AGCAGCACGACCAGCGCCAACAACAGCACCAGTTCCTAACAAAGTAGGGATCAAGACCTCACTGATTTCGCGTATACCCTGTGCAACAGGGTCGTCGAAGTCAGGAGCGGTTTCCAATTCAAGGCCAGGGACTAGATTAGCAGCCTTAGTAACAAGATCAGTAACACCAGCAAATGGTGCAATCATCCGCTGAGCAGCCTCTGGATTAGCAGGAGCTGTTTCAGTAGGTACGGCATATTGACTGCCGTGTGGTGAGATAAGTTCTAGACCATCTTCTACTTTAGTTTCAGTAGGTTCAAGTTCAAGTTCTGATTGTGCAGGACCTAGTGCTTCATCAGCTTCGATCCTTTCCTCCATATTTGCAGCTGTAAGCTCTTCTCGCAAAGCCTCAGCATTTTGTGATGATTGTGAGACATCTGGAGTGTAGCTACCAGTTAAGTCAATTCTTTCCATTGATAGCCTCCAGTGCTTCTTTAGTCATATTGGATGGTCGATTCCAGGGGGTTTGATTTTGTTCAGATTCCCACTGCTCTACAACTTGTCTTGCTGTGTCTAAGTGCTTTTCATATGACCCATTCTTAAAAGCACTCCACGGTGTAAAGGAGTTTTTTGCATTCTTGTAGATATGAATAGCAGCCTTTGTATTGAGGTATGGATTGTATAAATCCTCATTTTTGAACGCACGACCAAGCTGGAAAAGCTCAGTAAACTCCTTACGGCGGGCAGCACCAATGTTACCCCACTTATTAGCATCGCTCATGTGAATCTGATACCAACCAAAAGACCTAGGTGTTGCACCGGGAGTACCTGCTGGAACAATCGTTCCATCTGCAAGTTGATAATCTCCAGGTGCATTAGGATCACCTGCACTTTCAGCAAGTTTTATTGCAAGGAAAGTGATCATCTGCTCTTTATCAGTAATGCCGTTTTCAGCCAATAGCTGTGCGCCTAGCAGAAGCGTCTGTGTGGTCTTTGAATAGATGTCACTACCACCAGCATTGATGATTGCCCTAGAGGCAGCAGCACGGCTCTTATAGCGGCTGTTGGTGTACACAGACAATGCATTAGCAGGCTCACCTTTTACAAAGTCGTAAAACTCCTCAGCACTTTCAGGCAGTTTTACTTCTCTGTTGCCATTATCTTTTTGATTAGCAACATCAATCTGTGCCTCTAGAATAAGTTGAGGCGATACACCCATCTTTCTACCAATATATTTAAAAGCTTCTGGCATATCTGTTTGTTTACCAGAGCTAAGATCATCGAGGTAGTTATCAATGATCGACACAGGAACAACCTGTTGTGTATAAATTAAATTCTCTTTACCGTTACTAAGGATAGTATCAACAGAAGAGGTTGAAAAACCAGTTGGTGAATCTGGAAGAGACAACCCATTTACTTTCCCACTAAAAGGATTTTCGGCATCAGCAGCAGTAAAACTATAGGTAGCGTTAGGGTTGCCAGGCGATGGAATTCTGGCACCGATAACTGCCTGCGTTTGTTCATGTCTTGTATTAAGGTTTTGTGTTAGGTCACTAGCATGCAAGTCGTCATAGTCAGCCTGCAATCGATGGAACAGCGTTTTAACAGACGGATCAATCGTTAGCCAATCATCCTCTGTTGCATCAGCTAAATTTAAAGCACGTAAAAGAATACCTTTAAGATAATCATTACGTCGTTTTTTATATTGATCGTCAAATCCAGAATCAATTTCATTTTGTCTTTTGGTATACCACTCAAGTTTTTGAGAAGGCAGCAATGCAGAAGCGCTAATTTCACGCTCAGATGGCAGCTGGTTGTCACGTGCCTCTGCGAGCTTCCACTGATTAATAGTGTTTTGCGCAGCTATTCCATCAGGTGTTTTAGGTATATATGCTTTAATTTCACTGATATCCTCTTTTGTAAATTCAGGTAACTTAGACATTGCATTTACAGTTGCCATTATATCGCCATACCCAGCTTGACCAAGCCTAACCTTTTCATCTAGCTCTAGTTTTATATTACGTAAAGTCTCTTTAGTATATGTACGTTGTAAATCATGCTCAGCCTCTATACCACGAATCTCAGCTCTCTTACCTTCTGCCTCAGCAATACTCAGACGATCAAAAAAAGCTTCATGCAACGAACCAAACTCTTGAAGTTGATTGCCAATCTCTAACTTTTGTTTAGCAAGATCCGCTACAAAATCGTCTGGCAGTGAGCCAGTCTTTAAAAGCTCAGCAATATTTCCTTCAACGTTAAACAATACATTTTTGAATCGTCTCTTATCATCACCTGTTAATTCCTGAATACGTTGCAGCACAGCAGCTGCACCACCTTCTTCTGCAAGGTTGACAAATGTCTGTTGCTGTGTCTTATTGAGGAGTTCTATCTGTAGTTTGTCGCGCCGCTTTATAGCCGCATCAAGCCTACGATTAGTTTCTAAATCAATACCCTTCTTTGCATATTTAGCAATAAAGGCAGGATCAAAACCAGCAAGGTTTTCGTTTACGTAGTTCTGACGTAACTGCTCAAGGATATCTGCATGTTGAGTGCTGCCTTGTAATTCAGCACCATTCAGCGTTTGAGTAAATCCTTTTAGCTTAACGTCAGCATTTTGACTAACATACTGGGCAAACTGCTTACCAGCTGACTGCATAGACGCTACCCCGTAGGCATAGCGTGTATAACCAGACGAATTGATGATCGTGTTGAGATCTTCAGCAGATGCACCACGCTCGATCATCTCCTGATAGACAGGAGCCTGCTGGCGCTCAGTTTCGTTTAAGACACCTTCAAGTGTGGTTAGCTGTTGGAATTGAGTAGCAGTAAAGCCAAACTTTAGTGCAAAGCTGTTTGCTGAATTAAGTTGATCAGTACGTTGCTTTTCAGCTTGCTGTTCAAATACACCACTTAAAGTACTAGAAAAACTAGAAAGTCCTTGTAGCAGCTGTTGCTGCTGTTTGTTAGCGTACTCTTGGGCTTGTAGTTCAGCATTAGCATTTAGCTGGTAGGCATCAATGTATGACTGTGCGTGCTCCCGACGAATACGTTCGTTAGTTTCACGTGTCTGTCTTTCAATTTCATTTTTACGACGTACATCTTCTAAATGCTGGTTAGCATTCTGAAGCGTACTTTGACGAGCACGCTCTGCATCCCGTAGGTTTGCATCAGCCTGCTGTTTTAGTCTATTTGTTTTGTCACGAACAGGGATTCGTTGGAATCCTCTGCTCCGGGCGTACCCTTTAAATTGTGCCATAAGCTATTACGGGGACGTAGTCGTTGTCGCTGTATTTGTCGGTTGGGTATTCTGTTGAGGTGGTGTCACCTGTTCTGGTCTATTAGCTGCAAGAATTGAAGTAGCTTGGCTAATACCAGCCAACACTTGTGAAGCAGAAGTAGCGAGTTGTGCTCCAGGATTAGAGACGAGAGCCTTACCTGCTTTTTTGTTCAACTTCCTAATAGCATCAAAGTCAGGCTTCAATGGATCTTGGAAGATAGTCTGAGGTGGCTTAATAGGTTTAGGAATCTCACGTGGTACAACAGGTTCAGTAAGCCTTGCATTATCTGCTGCAACATCTGCTGCAAATTGATCAAGGTCAATCTGTGAGATATCAGAGTCATATTGATCATTAGCACTCGTCATAGATGCAGAAAGCTTACGGGTATCAAGTCCCATGCTTCGTACCATCTGTGCATCCTTAAGGCTGATACCAAGGCGGTCAGCATTACGCTGCTCAGCTTCACCAGCTAAAGTGTTATTAATTGCACGAATATTTAAGCCAGCAGAAGTGACAGAGCTTTGCAGATTATTGACAAGCTTAGTCTTTTCAATCGAACTCATGTATTCGTTACTCATCAATGCGTCAACAACTGACTGCTGAGCAAGAGCACTTTGAGCCATAATCGAGTTCTGTACCTTCATGGCGCTACGACCAGCAGCACCTGAAGCACGAGCTGTTCCTTCTTCAAGTAGAGATCGTGTACGTTCCTGTCTTAGTTGCTCCGCAACCTTCATACGGCCGGCATCAGTAAGAGCTGCTAATTCACGCGAAGCTGTATCGAATTGGTCTGTAGCAACATCTAGTTCTGCTGCTACACGAGAACGATCGATATCAGCTGTGTCTTCAGCACGCTGCTCTTGTAAGTCCAGACGTGCCTTTTGTAGATCAGAACTCTCACGGAAATCAGCAAGATTATTGCGTAGTTCTTCTGCCTGGAAAGCAAGATCTTGATACTGCTCATTTAAAACACGAGCTGCATCTCGTTTAGCAACACCAGCAGAAATTTCATTGAAGTCTACTTGCTCTTCGTAGGCACGTTCAGTAGCATTAAATAGCTTGACTGCATCGTTATAGCCATCAACACGTTGCTGATTTTCCTGCTTCCAATTATCTATTCGTATTTGCTTTTGAAAATCTTGTTCGTTTTGATAATTAGCCTTAGCTATTTCAATAGCATCTAGTTGATAGCGATAACCACTAATCTGCTCTGCAAGCTTAAGGTCAGCTACTTGTTTGTTGTACTTTCGTTGGTCGTTAAGTTGTTGTCTATTTGCTGACGCTGCAGAGCTACTACTAACAGCTCCGAATATAGCACTGAATACAGCTGCGCCAGCACCGATGTGCGCTGGGGTTATTACCATTATGTCCTCCTATAGAATCGTGGTGAGTAAATACCTTCCCACCTCATTGATTGAAGAGATAATGGAAGCGGTTTGTCGCTTGTCAACTTAAGCGTAAAGTTCTCTGTGCGTTGATAAATAGGAATCTCTGCTACAAGACTGTCTTCAATCGTCACGTCGTTTGCCAGATAATAATCTGCTCTAATGTTGGTTGCTACTTCTGTGTAGTCACTAAGACCAGCAGAAGTGATTTGAAAGTTAAATGCGTTTGATTCACCTAACGAAAACTTCATCCGTGAAATAGTCAACGATGCTGTGTAGTCTGGATTTGTACCGTCAGGAGTGCGCTGGAAATAGAATGTAGGTAGCGTAATATCTAAATCAAACCTATAACCAATAATTACTTTTGCAGGTGTTGACGAAAAATCAATACTTTCAAAACTAAAGTAATTAGTTCCACTCTCAGTAGTTACTGTTGGAGTAAAGAAAAAGCCTTCCTTTGTCTCAGTACTACCTGCTTGGATTTCACCACCGATCATGACTACAGGCGTCAAACCTTCAGTTGTAAAATTAAAAGGAGAGGTACATTTATTAATACCATTGCTATATGTGATAGCAGATGGTGTCGTGTAGTAGTCGATATAAGGGTGAATAAACTTACCAGTTTTAGTAGTAATCAACTTGTCACTAGGTGAGTTGGTCAGGTTTGCAGACAATGCATAAATCTGTGAGTCTGACTTAAGTACACAAATAATTTCATCGTCAATAATCTCAGCAAACAACACACGTCCAGGCATTCTCCATTTAAACCAAGACTGCATGACGTTAGCTTGACCATCATTAAAGTTCTTAAAAAAGAAGATCTCTTTCCCATTGAACTCTGTGGAGTCAGACGTGTCATAGAAACCCACCATCGCATTCTGTGAACTAGTCACCATGCGACGTACTTGTGAAGGTATGTACGTATGTACAACCTTTCCAATTTCTAAGACACGAGGTTGACCTCTGTCTGCTGGTTGATAGGTGAACACACGTGTGTATGCAGCACTCTTACTAACAAACACTTTGAAGTCACCGGCATCTTGCGGTGCAATTACTGGATCTGTTTCGTAACTAGAAATACCAGTTGTCAACGAATCCTTAGGAGTCAGGTTACCGTTTTCTGAATACAGCAGATACTGTTGATCCTTAGAAAACAGAAGCACACCCATTGGACTAGCAAGAACACTTGTCAGCTTGACGGGTCTTGTACTAGATACATTGATGTCAACAGGGTCAGCATCAGATACTGCAGATGCAGTGATGTGATAGAAGTTAAAGAATTCACCAGCTTGGCTCATAATCACATTGTCTTCTGACAACATGCCAAGACGGTTGTTGTGAAAGAAGATATTGCTAATTTTTGAACCAACAAAGCTAGGGGGAGAGTTTGTCTGTAGGTCACCAACAAGACGACCAACATAACCAGACTGTGTGGGGTCAGCTATATCCTTAATAGTTTGAATAGTAAACGCATTAGCTGCTGTGTTCTTTAGCTCAATAGGCATCGTTGATGCATTCAACCCAGGAGACACAGAAGGGTCTCGGCATTCAACCCAGGAACCTGGGCCAACAGAATTAGCAGTACCCTTTACAGTCTCGAACTCAGCCCAATAGGCAAAGTTCTGTGCATTAACAGGTACAACTTTGACCTTACGACCTTGCAACGACTCGTTTGGTAAATCAGAGATGCTATCGACCTCGGTTACAAAAGCTTCTAAAGCTTGACCATCAATACCACCTTCTACCTTGATATCAATATCACCAGCGGCTTTATAAATAATAAGAGAAGAAGCTGTTTGGTACTTAGTAAACGAACCAGTAATAGCTGTATTTAGATCAGTAAGAATCTCTTCCGCATCTAAAGCATCAGTGTGTACCGTATTGTTGGTAGTATCATCACCATTCCTTGTTTGTATTGTATAAGGAGTACCATCAATAGTGATTTTATATTTAGCACTATAGTTGACAGCCTTAAGACGTACAGTCGCATACTGCTTCGCTGTATAGCTAGGTGCAGCTTGCTCAGTAACTGTAGTGTTTTTATTAACAATAAAGGTGGTATCTTGTACTGTAACTACTTCATAACTATCAGCAGGTTTTAGTGTGGTAGCTGATGTAAGGTTTAGATATGGATGGTGGTTTTGACCAGAAGTTGTTTCACTAGTGATAGTAACTGCTGTATAGCTACTACCTGTTTTTTTGATATTCCATACAGAGACACCATCATTAGCTGCTAATGGCTCCTTATGAATTGCACAGAGGTACTGCTCAGTAGAACTTCTATTGACAAAGAACCACTTAGCATCGTCGTATTTAGATACGTCTGCTGATCCAACCAGTTCACGTATAAACTTAAGACCAGGCCGTTTGGTCAAACCAAATGTAGGATCAGGATAAGCATTGATGGATTCAGCTAGTTGGCCTGGTTTTTTCTTTGTATCTTGCTGGGTAGAAACACCACCCAAGAAAGATGGAATGCTTTGTGTAACTGCTGCCATTATCGTTGCAATGCTCTAAATGGTTGATAAGGGGTGTAGTAGTTTTGTTTGCCGTTTTCGTATCCAAAGAAACTGTAATCACCAGTATTGCAGTCATTCTCTAGTAAACGAGAACGGGCTTCTATTTCACGTTCTTTCAGTAGTTGGTACTGATTAGGATCACCTACAATACGAGTAGAAGTAACAGCTGCAGCACGTGCAACAATGTAGTCTTTTATGTATTGAGGAAGGTTGTCGAATGCATACAGACGTGTGACGTTACACTTAATAAAGTCAACATCAAAAACATCTGTCTGTTCACACCTATCGTACAGAAAGTCATTTCGTACAACGGTGTCATATTGGTAGTATTCTTTTGTAGCGTCGATGTTGATGACATCAGGTGGTACAGCAATCTTTTTAGTTGCTGAATCAACTGAAAACTGAACGTCATATTCTTGATTAAAGGACCATCCCTCTGATTGCACTTCTCTCGAAACACTAAGGAGAGTTCTGTAGGCAAGCGAAACGTCCGGGTTTGTTTGATCTATAGAAGTAACAGACGCCTGTCCAACTGAATTAAGAATATCGTTAACAGCGTCTAACTCTTTAGTACTTGAAGGAAGTGACATATCTCAAAAATTAAAAAAAAGGGACCCAGAAGGATCCCTTGTGTATGAATAAAATCAGAATGCAGAAGGAGCAGAAGCACCCACATACAGCTCAACAGAAGCTGCAGGGTTCAGATAGTCTGCGCCACAGGCCAAGCGGCCGAGCATCACGTCGCCTTGGTAGACCACGGACACGTCGCCACTGGTGACTTGCACCTGAGGACCGATGGCTTCGACCATACCGGCTGCTTCCTTTTGGAAGATCAGACCGCAGGACTTAGCACCAACTTCAGAAGCAGTACCGTAATCGTTGTTGATACCAGTAGAAGCGCCAGAAGCGTCTTCCAGGGTTTCGCCAACGAAGGAACCAACATTAGTTGGAGAGGTTACGCCAGTAGTGCCGCCATAAGCGGTGCCGTAGTTGCCCAGGAACGGGATGTTCATGGACTTGTAGATCTTGATACCAGCGATCTCGATGATGCCTTGACCAGACTGCAGAGCAGCGCCTTGTGCATCACGGTTGATCAGGCCGTTGGAACCAACAGCTTGGATCAGTTCGTAGTACTGACGCGGGTTCAGTACAGCAACACGACCATCACTAGACACACCCTTTTCATCGAGTGCAGCTGCGGCGTCGTAGAAGGCTGCCACCAGTGCAGTGGAGGAATAAGCATCAGAATCATTTGTGGTAGCACCCACGCGGATCTGAGTACCACCAGGCTCAACGAAGCCAGTCTTGGTGATAGGAGATGCCTGACGTGCACCACGTGCAACAGCACGGAATGCAAGACGGTCATACTTTTCAGCCAGGGCATAGCCGATCTTGCGGGAGATCTCGCTACGCAGGTCGTAGTGGCTGAGAACTTCGTCAAGGTTGTAGACGAAGGCTGAACTAATGAGCAGATCATCAACGGTGATGGTCTTCTCGGCCACCGGAGGTGCACCATCGCTGTTACCCAGGATGCTGTTACCAGGCGTGTGGAACTCAGACTTTGTGCGTCCCGTGTAGATGAACTGCAAAGACTTGCCGTTCTTCAGGGTACGCTTCATGATCAGATCCCGAGCAATCGTGTTGTTCTGGAATCCTTTGAACATCTCACCGCTAAAAAGCTTGAGATAAAGAGCGCGGGCGTCACCCGTGCTGTTAGCCTGACCCGGCCGTGTAAGGCTCGTGGTCAGCGTAGAATTTTGTTGTGCCATTACTATGGATAATTAAATATAAACAGGACTAAGATCTTAGAAAATTTTTGTGGTCTATCCCACCGTCTAGACGGCTAAGGGTATCCTCGTAAGGGCCAAAGCCAATACCAGGGAGGTCCGACTCTGAGGTGCCTCCCAAGCTGTTACTCCTCTTCAGAAGTTTCTTCTACAGAACAAGGCTCTGTTGTTTCAACCTTGTCTTCTTTTTTCTCAGGCTCAGGACCATAGCTGGTAACATAAGCCTTGACTACATCAGATTGTTGTGACATTAGAAATTAAGATTAGATCTATCTAGTTTTGCAAGCACATCATTTCGATATGCTTCGTCACTCTCGTACCTAGGATCATTCATAGCGGAGACAAGCTCAGCTTGACTGCGGAATTGATTTCCAGAATCTGGACGTGGAGCTTTACCTTGAATCAACTGGCCTTCATATCCAACGGATTCAGCCCATCGTTGACCCATTGCACGAATAGCAAAATATGCACTTGCAGCATCTCCACTATCCATGACCCTATCAAACATCTCAATCTCATTAGGATCAGCATTATCTTTTGCCCAGTCAATCATGCTGTCGTACTGCTGTGCACCACCAACAACCTTTTGAAGATTATCGACTTGCTCATCAGTAAAATCAGATTCCGTGGTTTGACTACGCTGCTGTAAATACATCTCAGCCAACTGAGTCGTATCCATTTCTTTCAATGAATTGATAAGATCTTCTGATACGCCATCATCACTTTCGTACTCATTCCAAAGAGAATCAAAAATATTATTTTCAGATTCTTCAGCAGATTCTTCAGTAGATTCTTCTACTGGTTCAGTAGGTGTTTCTTCATTAGATCCTAGCTTCTGCTGCAGTTCGAGATAGGCTTTCTCAAGGGCTTCTGGTGAATTATATTTACCAGCCAACAAACCCTCCTGCTCTTGCTGCATCTGTTCGCCAACAGCAAGTGCCTCTTGTTCTTCTGCATTAAGTTCTGGGCTAGACTCTTCAGTATATGTAAGTGTTTCAGACATAAATTAGGTGGAATAATTATGGTTGTTGTGCAGTCATTTCTGCTTCAGCTGCTGACTGTTCGACTTGTGCAAACTTACCAGCTTGCTTAGTCATCTCCATGTCTTGTTGCTGCTGCATCTGTGATTGCATCTCTTGTTGCATCTGGTCTTGTGTCTTGACAAGATTCAGAACATCAATTCCTTGAGCAGCTGCTAAACGCTTAACTACTTCAAGTGGATTAATGTATTGACTAATAGCTTCTGGACCCATCGTGCCAGCGACAGTTTGTAAGAACTGAGTAAGGCTGTCACGATCTTGACCTCTACCAAGTGCGTTAATACCAGCAACAATAGTGATGTTCACAACATCCTTTGGAATCTTCGGTATCTTGCCTGTGCTTTGGAAGGTCTTGAGTTTTCTGTTGAGGTATGGAACTAGGAAGTCAACAGTCAGAAGTGAGAACAAGCCACCGAGTTGCTGTTCAAGCTCAAACTGTGTCATACGCACTTCTTCAGCAGTAGTACGTTCCGACTGTCGTACTGACAGAACAAGGAAAGCTTCAGACAATCGACGTTCTAATGTCTGGATCATCTGAAAGGCAGTAGCAAAGTCAGCTGTCTTGCCAACCTGTACCACACCAATGTCATCAGGTCTTCCTTGTACGATTGCACCGTTACCAGCAGCAGCCAATGTAGAAGGCTTTGTTGTACTAGAAGGAGACACAGTAAAGACAACCTTTGCAGCAGCGGCTGAGCCTTCGCAAATAGCCTGAGACAAAGCCTCAAGACTCTTCAGGTCACCTAAGAATTCTTCAACACGGCCGCGGCCATAGGCTTCTCCATCAACTGTGTTAAACCTCAGAGCAATCCAAGGGTTTGTATCCATAGGAGACGTACCTTTTGTACGTGGGATGATCTTTCCATCAATCTCTTGGTGCCAGTTGAATTTGTTGTCTACACGCTTAATGTGTGTATACACCTCAACATCTTCACCAACACCTACTGTAGAGTCACTAACACTTTCAGGTATAGTGGGTTTGTAACCAGGAAAGACTTCATCAAGGATGTCTTTATTGATCAGTTCCTTAGTGACAATCTCTACAACGTTACCACTACCATCCCGTTCACAAACATATCTGTTGAGAGGATAGAGCTTAAGACCATTCTTTGACATGAACAACAAAGCGTTGCCTGCTACAACCAAGTGTTTAATGGCTTGGTGTACAACAACACGGTCATCAGATGCAGCTACGGCATCAAGGATGACACGTTCAATCTTAGAAAAAGAAAGATCTAGTTCTGACTTTACTTCTGGAGCAAACTGACCAAGCATACTTTCGTCTACTTGCAGCTTGAAGAAACTTGTTTGTGGTGGTAGCAGTGCAAGCATAAGCTTGGCACTAAGAGTAACAACACCCTTAGCTCCTACGGATTGCCAGGGGGTAGGCAAATGACGCATACCTACTGTGCTTTGTTCCTCGCCCCGAATAAGATAAGGAAGAGTTAAATCTGCGGCTTGCTCTGCTACGTTTAAAAATTGTGAGCGTTCACCTGACAGCTCATCATATCTTTTCTTGGCGGTCATTAGATACTAATACCTCTAATTGAAAGGAGATTACTTACATTACGATTAAGTTGATTTGTACCTAAACCACTAAGACCAAGCTTGGATCGATTAGAACGACGACGCCTAATACCACCAGCAGATCCACCTGAAAGATAAGAACTAGTAGACTTTGCTCTACCTAGTGCCTCTTCAGGATCAGGCGTTTCAGGCATATTTACGTTGATAGTTGGTGCAGGTGTAGATTGCTGTGGTTGAGAAAGCTGTTTAGTCAAAAGATCATTTGTATTTTGACTTGCTTTAAGCAACGCTGCCCAATCAATTTCAGGTG
>CEVS01176180.1_pt1 | contig 11840 bp, 7 predicted proteins | sample 361571 | NCBI WGS metagenome assembly CEVS01 (sample SAMEA2623850, study PRJEB7988) | marine metagenome | isolation source: saline water (ENVO:00002010), including | reverse complement strand
TAACTCTCAAGTTGAAATTCATTTTGAACATAAAAATTTTGAGTTATTGGATTATAAGAATCTCCATAATATTCTGACCTATAAGAAGTGATTGCTCCCAATTGAACAGGTATTGTATTTTTAAACCACTTACCATTGTAATAAAATTTTGAATAAAATTTATGTTTAGGAAAATTTAATATTCCTTCTCCTGATTTTGAAGAGACACTGTATGTGTATTTATTATCAATCTTAATAATACTATCAAAAAACTTAAGTTTAAGGTCTAAAATAAATTGATTAAAACTTATCAGTTCATTATGTTGTAAGTGATTTGTTTCCACATAGTATACATGGTCTTTTATTGTGTGGAGATTTATAGATGGTGAAAATGTTAAAAAATTATTTTCAAGATTAATTCTGGCATTAATTACATTTAAGAAAGTTGAATTAAAATTATTATTCCAAGAATAATGATTTCCTTTATAATTTTCTTCAAAAATTGAGGGTTCATATAGCCCACTTAAATAGGAGACCTCAAATATTTTAGATTTAAAATCAATCTTGAATCTATAGTCGCTTGTTTTTTTAATCTCAAAATTTGCAAATAGATCAAATTTTGAATTAATGTATTTAATTAATGCACCTACATAAAGTTCAGAAATATTGTTTTCAACTAAATTTGTATTGAACATATAGCTACCAATATTTCCATAAATATTATAATTCAATATTTTAGAATTGCCCTTAATACCTACTCTATTGGTTATACTTTTTACCTTAAATGAATCCTGAGTACTTATGTTATTAGTAAATTGATCATAAAAATTTAAATTTTGAGAGATATCCATATCCTCATAACTAAATTTTTCATTTTTGAATTTAGTATGATTATATAGTTTTAAATGACTACCTAATTTATAATCTGTGTAAGACTCAAGATTTAAATTTTTAAAAAGATTATTTACATCTGTAAGCCTTACATCAAAATCTTTATAGAGAAAAAACTTAAGCGGAAGGGAGTCAGCAACTACATCAACCCCTCCAGTTCCTAAGATATTATGATTTAAGGTCATGAAATCAGTATAGTGCGAGATCTTTTTATTTTTTGAATTATGAAAAACATTTAATCTAACAGATGATGATTTTATGTTTTTATCACCTTTATTTCTTATTGCTCCAATTTGCTTATCTGAAGATATTCTATTTATTGCAAGAGTTAAATTCCAGCTCTCATTCACATTACGTGAAAATTCAAAATCAACCTTAGACCTTCCAAGACCTCCAAAATATAAACCAAGATCTATAAATGGTGATTTTGTGTCATAAAGTTTTTCAGTAGATATATTTTTTATGTATGGTTTAAGAGAGCTAAGTCCTGATCGAAGAGAAAATGTTGATGGTATTTTAAAATAAATATTATTAAGAGGACTTCCTAGATTTCCCAAGTTTTGATATGAGAACTCATTCCTTTCAGGTACAGATACATCATAAATATCATTTAGTGTTGAATCCAATAAATTAAAAATAGTATCTGAAAAATGGAACTTATCTTTGTTAATATATGATGTTGTCTTCATCCCATAGATGATTTTTGTAGAGTCATCTAACATAGTTCTTTGATTTAGCCTTTCCTGATTTACCTCCTTCTCCGTGTTTTCTTCTCTCTCCTGAGCAAAAGATGAAAATGAAAATATTAAAATTAATAATATAGATATTATCCTCATTCACCCAAATAATTAGATATTGAATTATTAAATAAAAAACTTACCTTAATAGGCACATAATATACACTATATGACCCTAAAAGATGTTTATATTCACATAATTTAACTGCATCTTTCTCGGTAGTTAGTATTGATATATCTCCATCACATTCTTTAATTACCTTTAACAGATCTTTATCTTTATATGTATGGTGATCTTTGAACTTAAATGTTTTTATCAATTTATATTTTGACTGCAAAAAACTAAAAAAACTATCTGGATATGCTATTGATGATACAGCTATAACGTCTTTATGAAATTTATTTCCAAAAACTTTTTTTGGTTCATCATATCTAACATGTGAAAATAATATAGGTGTATTGATATTTAAATATTGTTTTGCTTTCAAAATAACCTCATCCCTTTCTGTTTCTTTCATTTCCTTATCACATCCAGAAAAAATAAGAAAATCGGCTCTATTAGCATTTTTTCTATACTCTCTGAGCATACCCACTGGAAATATAAAATCCTTATAAAAAGGTCTTTTAATAGACGATAATAAAATATTCATGTCAGGTTTTACTAATCTTTGCTGGTAAGCGTCGTCAAGTATATTTACATCTATTTTATCAGTCTCATTAACATTTAGGGCCTTAACTCTGTTTTCAGAAACCATAACCTTCACTTCATTATTAAATTTTTTAAAATATTGAATTGGTTCATCTCCAACTGTCCTAAAATCATCTTTCTCAGATAAGGTAATCATACCAGAAGTCTCTCTATTATAGCCTCTACTTATTACTGAAATATTTTTCTTTTTTTTTAATAAAATGTTTATCAAATATTCTACATGAGGTGTTTTTCCAGAACCGCCCATTATTAAATTACCAACTGCAATTACTTTTTTATTGAATTTTATAGGTTTATAATATTTAATATCAAATAAAAAGTTTCTTAAAATTATGAAGAGTCCGTATACCACAGAGAAAGGAAACATTATTACTTTTGTAAAAAAAGAAATCATATTACATGAAATTAAGTAAAATTATTGAATCTTTAGAAAAATGGGCACCATCAATTTATCAAGAGTCCTACGATAATTCTGGACTTATTATAGGTAACATAAATTCTGATATAAAAGGATGCCTTATAACTTTAGACTGTACTGAGAAAGTCATTGAAGAAGCTATTAAGAAAAAATGTAATCTTATAATTTCTCATCATCCAATATTATTTAAAAGTATAAATAAAATAAATTATGATGATTGGGAATCTAGAGTAATTAAAAAATCTATCCAAAACGAGATAAATATATATGCATTTCACACTAACCTTGATAATGTATCTGATGGTGTAAATAAAAAAATTTGTGATATACTTAAAATTAATAATCCTCAAGTCCTGAGAAAGAAAGAAAGCCTTTCTTGTAAGTTAGATATATATATTCCAGAGAATGATAAAGATGAATTCTTAAAAAATGTTTTTAATTCTGGTGCTGGAAATATTGGGAATTACAGTGAATGTTCTTACCAAATATCGGGTAAAGGAACCTACCTGCCAAATAAGGAATCAAATCCAAAAATTGGAGATATAAATAAAAAACAGATAATTAATGAGATAAAGCTTGAAATTTTCTTCAATAAAACCTTCATGGAAGATATAAGAGATTGTATCAACAGATACCATCCCTATGATGAACCTACATACCATATATACAATACACTTAATATCTCCAAAAACATTGGCTCGGGTATGTTTGGAGAAAGAAAAATAGAATTTGATTCTTTAGTATCTGAAATAAAAAAGTCTTTCAATGTTAAGTCTATCAGACATACTAATATTTTAAATAATAAAATCAGTAAAATTGCTGTTTGTGGTGGCTCTGGTTCTTTTCTTATACAAGATGCAATATCGGTTGGTGCTGATGTATTTATTACATCAGATATAAAATACCATGATTTTTTTCAAGCAGATAACAAGATTACAATTATAGATATTGGTCACTACGAAGGTGAACAGTTTACAAAAGACTTGATTTATGAATATTTAAGTAAAAAATTTCTTAATATTGCACTTCATTTATCAAATGAGAACACTAATCCTATAAATTATTACAACTAAGATGGAACATAACATTGAAAAGAAATTAGACAACCTCTTAAAACTTCAAGAGATTGACTCCAAAATTTTTGAAATTAAGAAAGTAAGGGGTGCACTTCCTGACGAAATTCAAGACCTTGAAGATGAATTAGTTGGATATAATAAGAGACTTGATAAGTTCAAAGATGATATAGAAAACAAAACAAACGATATTGAAGATTTAAAAAATAAAGTTAAAGAAGCAAAAAAACTCATCAAAAAATATAAGGATCAGCAGATGAATGTTAGAAATAACAGAGAGTATGATGCTATATCAAAGGAGGTAGAGTCTCAGGAATTAGATACCAAAATATTTGTTAAAAAATCTACAGAAAACGAAGAAAAAATAGAGGAGATAAAAACAGAAATTAAAGAAACTAAAAAGATTATAAAAGAAAGAAATGAAGTTTTAAAGTCTAAAAAAGGAGACTTAGACCTATTATCTGATGAGAGTCAAGATGAAGAGAAAAAGCTTGCTTCTCTTAAAGCAAAGGCATCCAAAAAAATTGAGCCAAATCTTCTTATGTCCTACGAGAAGTTAGTTGAAAGACAAAGAAATGGTCTTGCAGTAGTAAAAGTTTCAAGAAGTGCATGTGGTGGCTGTTTTAATATTGTTCCACCTCAAAGACAAGCTGAGATTAAAGAAAAGAAAAAAATCATCCTCTGTGAATACTGTGGAAGGATTCTAGCTGATGTTATTGTAGAAGTTGTCGAAGAAAAGCCAAAGAAGAGGACAAAGAGAAAGACAACTACAAAGAAAAAAGCAACAGCAAAAAAATAATCGGATTACCTTTCTAGGTGTTCTCTTAAATTACTTTTAATTATAGAGTATTTACCTTCATTATATTCTATTATATACATTCCTGTATTAGAATGAACATATTTGTCCATCATAGTTAAATCATTGTCAATTATCTTTGATAACAGCACCCTCAAAGCTCTACCATGAATACATAGAAGAACACTATCTAAATTATCGTTGAGTATTTTCTCTAACCCTATCATCAACCTAACAACCATCTCGTTAGGGGACTCTCCATTCTCAAATTTATTATCTAAATTTCCAGCTTTCCATGAATCAGTTAACATCTTATACTCAGCTAAATCGTCATTTTTACCCTGATTTACACCCCAACTTATCTCGTTAAAATCACTTATCTTCTCGTAAGGAAAACCATTATCTGTAAACTTTTTAACAGTTTGAAAAGTTCTCATTAATCCTGAGACATAGATTTTTTTAAAATTGTGATTCTTATAATATTCGTAAAATAATTCAGACTGCCTTAACCCTATCTTATTAAGTTCACTGTCTACCTCAGAACCTTGTATGACACCTAACTTATTATATTCTGTCTCTGCATGTCTGATAATATGCAATCTCATTAAATAAAGAAGAGATTAAGAGATATTATATAAAAGATTGAAAATAATGACTGTAAAATAATAGTGTTAATATTTGAATTAACTAACTCTCTCTTTTCATAATCTCTGTAAAGTCTACTAAAAATAAATAAACCAAACATGTATAAAACTGCATTACCTATAATAAAGATATTTGAACTAAAATATGGATGTACGTCCAGTAAATTTGTTAAGTATACTGAAGAGTAGAACGCAAGAGATAAAATTATTAGATAACCCCAACGAGATGCCTTTTTACCAAAAGTAACAACCAGATGGTTTTTACCTGTTTTGGCATCACTTTCTGCATCAGGGAATTGGTTTATATATAATATATTGGTGGTAAGTAAACCAAATGGAATACCTAATGACAATAACATATAAAACTCTGATGAATATAGAGTAATTATTTCAGTTGAGATAGCATATCCGGTACCTAGGGTAAGAAGTGGTCCAAATGCTAAAAATATTGCAATTTCACCTAAGCCCCTTCTAGATACAAGTCTAAGAGGACTTCCAGTATAAAAGTAACCTAGAAACAATCCAAATACTCCTATTGCTAACGCACAGTAGATGTTATATAAAGATCCAGTTATTTGAGAAATATTATAAAAAAGAAGACCTGCAAATAAGAGAGAAGAAATTAATAAGGATATAGCAACGTTTTTAGTTTTTTCTAAAGTTATTATACCTAGTTCAATTGCCCTACTACCACCGGTTATGGCTGCACCACCAGGTTGAAAGTACTCGTTATTGGCTTCATCAGTACCATCGCTTACATCAAAGTAGTCATTGAAAACATTTGATGATAGGTGGAGTAAAAGGACTCCAAAAACTGCAAGTAGTAAGTTTATAACACTAAATAATCCATCACCAAGGCCAGCATAATAAGATGCTATTGCGAGCATAGGAAATATCGATGCTGATGTGAAGGGGATTCTAGTAATAGCAACTCCCTTTATAATTTTTGTTAAAAAATTTATGGGAACATCTACAACTTCATCTATAACAGTGGTCTCACCACAGTATCCTGTCTGAGGTTTATCTTTTCCATTTCCAAATAATGGAGTGATCCTTATTTTAGCATTTATCTTGGAACCATCTTTCTTTAAAAAATATGTTTTACCAATGTATTCTCCCATTTTATCAGCAGTTCCAAGCCAATTTGCAACATTTTGAATGACAATCTCACCAGGTGAGAAAATGGATACTCTTTTCTTTCCTACGATCTCTTCTTTTTTGTAGCCAAATATTTCTTCTGCACCTCTATTCATGGTAAGTACTCTACCCTCCATGTCGCACGTTATAACACTTCTTTTCATTGATTTAAATTTTATGTAATTTATATATACATATACTATATGAATATGATTTTGTTTAATATTTTTTTAACATTCTCAACTGCTCTCATAATCCTCTAGTATTTTTATCATACCGTCTAGAGTTAGGGTTGGTATTATGTCATCAAATTCAACTTTAAGAGGCTCTGCAAATTTGGATAACCCACCTGTAGCTATAACCTTTGTATCGCCTACTAATTCATCTTTTATTTTTGATAACATCTCTTTTACCAGTCCGACATATCCGTGCATAATTCCACTCTGAATAGAGTGAATAGTATTTTTTCCTATTACTTTATCAGGCATTCTTAAGTCAATTACAGGTAGATTAGCTGTATTTTTATATAGTGAGTTAATAGCTGTCTTTAGACCAGGAACTATGTTCACACCTAAAACATCTTTATTTTTAGATAATACAGTAAAAGTTAATGCAGTTCCGAAATCTACAACAATTACGTTATCATCGTATAATGAAGCACCTTCAACAGCATTAGAGAGAAGATCTGTACCTATCTCATTTACATTATCTATTGATACATTTACTCTTTTTACGGATGACGCTCTGACAATATAAATGTTTTCACATAGCATGTCATTACAGGATAACTTGACAATATCAGTAAGGGTAGGTACAACACTACTTATGATTACTGATTCAATATTAGAGGGGTTAAAATCATTAAGATCTATAATTTTTTTAAGTTTTTTTTGAAAGGACCAATATGTAAAATTCTTTTTTGTACTCAGCCTATAAATCTTCTCCCATACCCCATCACAGTAGAGACCAATAACAACATTTGAATTACCTACATCTATTGCTACTTTAATCTTTTTCATTGAATAAATTTAATTGATCAGTGTCAAGATCAAGCTCAATAGACTCCCCTACATCAAAATTTTCTTGTTTTTCATTCTCTTCTTTAAGTTCATCAGGATCAATTTTCTCTACCCTTTCTTTCAACTTAAAAGTTCCTGATCTGATTTTTTCTGTTAAAATTTTATTTCCAATAGATTTCCAACCCTTAACATCTATGAAATCATCAAGATCTAATTCAACAGGCCTTAGTTGTTTATTTGAAAAATGTTTGTAAGTAATTATTTCACCTGATGAGGATGTGACATATTCCAATTTAGAACCTTTTTCTTGAGATATATAACTAAACTTCTTGTTTAGGGTAATGGTCTCAACTCTAAACCTTTTAACGTAATGATTCTTAGTTTTTCCATCCAGATATATTGATGATATTACTCCTTCAGGGTCATATTTATCTAAGAAAAGGATATTATTCCATTCGTATCTATTTGTTATCTCGAATGATGTGAGTTCATAATTTCCATCTTTAAAGAAAACAATGATCATATCATCGCCATTAAACTTACCAACAAAATCACCTCTTGCATCGCTATTTAGTCTACCAATTGAATTATCGTAATATATTTTTATTCCTGATAATGTAGAGAGGCCAAGGAGTTTATGCTTTATTGCTCTTATCCTATATTTTGACAAAATATTCCCTTTTGCAGATTTTCCTTTTATCTCAATATCTCCAAAGTTGTAGTCAAATGACTTTTTTCTAGCTTTTTGTGAGGCATGTATAAAAGCTGTAACCACCTCAGATTCTCCATTTGGTCTGGATTCAATGTATAAAATTTTAGAACCTTTCTCGGATTTTGATACATTATAAACTCTCTCTTTTGTCGCTGACGTAACTTGAAATCTTTTTACATAGCTATATCCTGTTTTACCATCAAGGTAAGCACAGTTAAAAACCATTCTCTTGTCACTTTTCTTCCATATCTGAGTAAGAATTACATTTTTACCCACAAATACTTTATCCTGAATCCTGACTATCTTATATGAGCCGTCAGCACAAAATGATATGATATCATCAATATCAGAGCAATTGCAAATAAATTCGTCTTTTTTAATACCATATCCAATAAAACCCTCCTTACGGTTAACATATAGCTTCACATTATTTGCAGCTACAGACTTAACCTTAATATTCTCAAATTTTATTATCTCTGTCTTTCTCTCCCTCCCTTTGCCAAAATTATTTAATATGTTATAATAGTAGTCAATCGTATAGTCTGTTAAATTCTTAAGATTTTTTAATGTTTTTGAGAGTTCATTTTCAAATTTAATTATCGTATCATCTAACCTTTTTTTATCAAATTTTGAAATCCTCTTAATCTTTATTTCAGTGAGTCTAATAATATCATCTCTTTCAACACCTCTATAAAAATCCTTTTTATAAGGTTCAAGTCCCTTATCAATTGTTTCAATCACATCTTCCCAAGTCTCACATTTTTCTATCTTCTGATATATTTTTTTATCAATAAATATCCTCTCAAGAGTGGAAAATAGTATTTTTTCTTTGAGTTCATCACGCCTAATTTCAAGTTCCTTCTTCAGTAATTTTTTTGTTGATTCTGCCGAATATTTTAATATATCTTTCACTCCTAAAAACTGAGGTTTTTCATCAACAATCACACATGCGTTAGGAGATATTGATACTTCACAGTCCGTGAAAGCATAAAGAGCATCAATTGTTATGCTTGGGGATTGGTTCTTGTTTAGGTGAACCAAAATTTCTACATTTTCAGCGGTATTATCAACAACTTTTTTAACTTTAATTTTCCCCTTATCATTAGCCTTGAGGATAGATTCTATTATACTTGTTGTCGTAGTATTGTAGGGTATATCTCTAATTGCTAATGTCGTCTTATCAACTTCAATAATTTTAGATCTGACCCTAATCTTCCCCCCTCTCTTTCCGTCATTATAATCTGATATGTCAATCATACCTCCAGTCAAAAAGTCTGGGTATAGTTTAAACGACTTACCTTTAAGGTATGATATCGAAGACTTTATAAGTTCGATAAAATTATGAGGCATAATTTTTGTTGATAAACCTACTGCTATACCCTCAACACCTGAGGTCAGAAGCATTGGGAACTTAACTGGAAGATTCACAGGTTCTTTCTTTCTTCCGTCGTAAGATAATTTCCACTCCGTAGTCTTATCGTTAAAGACTGTCTCAAGAGCAAATTTTGATAACCTAGCTTCAATATACCTTGACGCCGCAGCCTTATCTCCTGTCCTCACATCTCCCCAGTTTCCCTGAGTATCTATAAGTAAGTCTTTCTGACCCATATTTACAAGAGCATCTTCTATAGAGGCATCACCATGAGGATGATACTGCATGCTGCTCCCTATGATATTTGCACATTTATTATATCTACCATCCTCTATCATATTCATCGAATGTAGAATTCTTCTCTGAACTGGTTTAAAGCCGTCGTCTATAGATGGTATAGCCCTCTCAAGAATTACGTAAGAAGCATAATCTAAAAACCAATCCTCATAAAGGTCAGATACCGCATTATCAGAGATTGGTTGAATATCTTCTATATTCTTATCTAAATCACTCATATCTCTGACTCTATTAAATCTTTTTCCACTCTCAGTTTATCAATTATAAATTCCTGTCTGTCTGGTGTGTTTTTTCCCATGTAAAAAGTTAAGAGGTCTTGTATTTTAGATTTTTTACTTAATATGATAGGCTCAAGTCTTATCTGATCTCCAATAAAATTCTTGAACTCTGATGGAGATATTTCTCCAAGCCCCTTAAATCTGGTTATTTCAGGATTTTTACCTAATTCCTTCACCGCAGTATTTCTCTCTTCGTCATCGTAGCAGTACATAGTCTTCTTCTTATTTCTCACTCTAAAGAGGGGGGTCTCAAGAATATAGACGTGACCCATTTTTACAAGATCAGGGAAAAACTGAAGGAAATAGGTTAGTAACAAGAGCCTTATATGCATGCCGTCAACATCAGCATCGGTAGCAATTACTATTTTTTTATATCTTAACCCATCTAAACCGTCTTCTATATTTAGTGCATGTTGTAGTAAATTAAACTCTTCATTTTCGTAGACTATCTTCTTTGTGTGGCCAAAACAGTTAAAAGGTTTTCCTCTAAGACTAAAAACAGCCTGTGTCTGCACATCTCTTGACTTAGTTATAGAGCCACTAGCAGAATCACCCTCCGTTATGAATATCATCGAGTTATTTTTTATTTCTTCATCTCCCCTCTTATCATTATAGTGCACTCTACAATCTCTTAGTTTTTTATTATGAAGTTTTGCTTTTTTAGCTCTCTCATTAGCTAATTTTTTTATTCCCGCTATCTCTTTCCTCTCCCTCTCAGACTGTATAATTCTCTTCTGTATTGCCTGAGCCGTATCACTGTTTTTATGGAGGTAGTTATCTAATTCTTTTTTGACAAACTCATTAACGAATGCACGAACACTCTGACCTTTGGGGCTGACATTTAATGAACCTAGCTTTGTCTTTGTCTGTGACTCAAATACTGGCTCTTGCACCCTTATAGCAACAGCACCAGCTATACTAGCTCTTATATCTGTGGCGTCGTAATCCTTCTTAAAAAACTCTCTTATAGTTTTTACTACTGCTTCTCTAAATGCTGCTAGATGTGTTCCACCTTGAGTTGTGTACTGACCGTTAACGAAGGAGTAGTACTCCTCACCATAGTTATTTGTGTGAGTCATTGCACATTCTATCTCACTACCTTTAAAATGGATTATTGGGTACCTGACAGATTCCTTGTCTGTCTTACTTTCTAGTAGGTCAAGGAGTCCGTTTTCTGAGTGATACTTCTTCCCATTATAGTTTAGGGTTAGTCCAGAGTTCAGGTATGCGTAATTCCATATCTGATCCTCTAGGTACTCAGGAATGTAATTATAATTTTTAAATATCGAGTTGTCAGGCTCAAACCTTATTAATGTACCATTTTTTTGATCTGTACTTCCCACTGGATTGTCAGTAGTATTCTCACCTCTCTTGAATTCAGCATGTTTAATTTCACCCTCTCTGAAAGATTCAATCTGAAATTTTGTAGATAGTGCATTAACGGCTTTCAACCCCACACCATTCAATCCTACAGACTTTTGGAATGCTTCGGAGTCGTACTTACCTCCTGTATTTATCTTTGAGACACAATCAATAACTTTCCCAAGTGGTATTCCTCTACCGTAGTCCCTGACTTCTACTCTGTGGTCTTTAACTTTAATTTTTATTTGCTTCCCATGACCCATGAGGTGCTCATCGATGGAGTTATCTATAACCTCTTTAATGAGTACGTAAATACCATCATCTTTAGCTGATCCGTCACCGAGTTTACCGATATACATTCCTGGCCTCGTACGTATATGTTCTTTCCAATCCAGAGACCGAATACTATCCTCAGT
>CEVS01028846.1_pt1 | contig 11840 bp, 4 predicted proteins | sample 361571 | NCBI WGS metagenome assembly CEVS01 (sample SAMEA2623850, study PRJEB7988) | marine metagenome | isolation source: saline water (ENVO:00002010), including | reverse complement strand
GATATCATATAATAATGGTAATTTATTTAAATATAACAAAAAAATGGAATGGATTTGGAATTAATTATAAAGATTTAGTATTAAAATATAAAGATGATGAATGGCCTGGATATATAATAATATTTTTTAATGTGATATTTAGAATATTATTTAAACCATATAATAATTAAAGAATTTAGAAAATAAATTAAAAAATTGTATATGAAAATATATTTTATTTTTTGTTTATATTTATTTTTTTTGACTATAATAAATGGATATATATTACGTTCAGAAGAATTAGGTAGAGAATGTAAAATAAATTTTAAAAAAAAGGAATTATTTATTGAAATAGATAAAAATATATGTGGGGAATTAGAATATAGTGAATTAAATTTATTTAAATTTAATAATTGTATATCTTTTAAAAAATATATAAAAAAGGGAATAGAATTATGGAGTAAAAATAATGATAATATAAAAATAAATTATGAAAAAAATAATAATACAAAACAAATAAAAATAGAAATAAAATTTAAAAATTTGAGTGGTAAAACAGTAGGAACAGCACATAGAATTTGTGATAAAAAAAATTTAATAGAAGGTAATATAGATATAAATAGAAAAAAATGTTATTATCCGGATAATTTATTTTGTACATATAATAATGTTTTATTTATACTATTATTTGTTATAGGAATATTATTTCATAGTTTATATTTTATTATAATAATGGATATATTAAAAATAGAAGAAGTATATAAACCATTTTGTGGGGTATTATTTATTACAATAATTGATTTTATTTTATTAATATATATTCATATAAATTGTATTGATTGTGTTTCAATAAAAACTATAATAGGTCATGAAATGGGTCATATATTAGGATTTGGACATCCAGATAAAAATTATTATTTAAATTGGGATGGATATATAAAAAATTGTGTAGTAAAAAAAAATATAAATATGAATTTTGATAAGGATTCTATAATGTTATCAAATAGTAATAATTTAAGAAATATTAAAAGTATATCAAAAAATGATAAATTGGGTTTATATGATTTATATCCTTCTTGTAATTATAGAAATGATATATATAGTAATTTTAAAAATATAAATGAAGAAAATACAACTGGATTATTTATTTTATTATTATATATAATAATACCTATAATAATAACAGGAGTAATGGTAATTTATATAAAAATAAAAAGAAACACTCAAGTTAATTCATTTTCTGAATAATATTATTTAAATTATCCATTTGAATAGATTTTAATAAAAAGTCTTCATTAGAATTATAATCTATTGGGTTTCCATTAGAATTATTTTCTAATTTAATTTTAATATCATATAATTCAAGATAAAGTTTTTTATATTTAGATACATTATCAGCTAATAAAAATTTATTATTATCTATACAAAATTGAATACTATTATTTAAATTTTTTAAAAATTTATTATGTTTATAATTGAATAAATCAATAGCATTTTGAGAAATTTGTTTAGGAGTTAATTGAATAATTTTATTATCAATTTGTATAGTAGGTTTTACAAATATATTTTTTTCTATAAATTTAGAAACGGGAGAAGGAATAGTATTATAAGTTAATTTTATAAATAAAAGTATACTAATAATAATAATAATAATAAAAACAAAAAAAGCAGAAAATTTGAGTAATGTTTCCATTTATATATATATGATATATTTTATATAAAAAATAATATATATTATTAATAATGTACAATACTGAAAATAAATATTATGAAAAAAAAACATTAGTAACAATAAATAGTAATGATCGTATAAAACAACATAAATTAATAACAGTGATTAATCCTATTAAAGTAGAAAATAATGGTTTTAAAATAATAGATTATAATACAATTTTAGTAACTCATAATCATAATTATGAAATAACAAATACAACAGAAGTTATATTTAAAAATATAGAAGGTGTTTATAATGCTAATTTAAATAAATATACAATTGGTGGAGTTCCAGTAGAATATTTAAATTATAATGAAGAATTAGGAAAACCTATATTTAATATAGAATTTGTTTATAATTATGAAAATAATAAAAAAATAAGTAATTCATATAAAATAAAAATTCCTTTAAGTATAAATAGAAATTTATTAGTATTAAATACAGTTGGAGGTGGTTCAAATATAAAGGTAGAAAAAGTAGATCAATTTATTAGGGGATATGAGGATTCAAGTTCATATAAAATATTATTACCACGTAGATTTAAAAATATTAAAAATGTAAAATTAGTAAGTTTAGAAATGTCAAATGCTCAATATGCTATTAGAGATAAAATTAGTAAGAAATATAATTTAAATGATGAATATATTAGTAATAATAATTTTGTTCATTGGATAAATAAAGAAAATGAAACAAATATAGGTAGTAATTTTTTAATAAATAATGAAAAAATGTTATCTTTAGTAAATAATAATACTAATAATATTTCAACAAAATGGAAAAAAAATGAAACTTCAGAAGATATATTATATGAATATTTATCAGATGAATATTTAAATAAAATAAATAATAATTTAGAACATTTACAAAAACAATTTGTAGATTTATTATATTTATTAAAAAATAGAATAGAAAATCCATTAAAAACAAATGTAGTTACCGAAGAAATGTTAAATATAATAAAACATCAAGATAGTTATTTATTAAAATTTTCAAATAGTGGAATAAATTATAAAGTATTTTTAAGAGAACGTACAAATGAAGTTGATACAACTTATGATATAAAATATTTTATAAATGATTTTAATTCAAAAGAAAAAATAATAAATTTTATTCATAATTTTACAAATTATAATTCAACAATAAATACATATAATGATGATTTAACTATTAATTTTGATGAATCATATACTTATATATCTCCTATACCCGTTCCTACAGCATCTGGTGTAAATATATATAATTATTTAAGACAACTAACAGAATATTATATATCGATAAATTCAAATGATAAATTATATTTTAAATTTTTAAATAATACAGATACACAATTGGAATATTATTATATAAAATATTTATTTTTAAAAAATATAGAATTATTAATAAAAGAAATAATTCAATATAAATATAATAATCAAGATAAAAATAAAAAATTAGAAATTTATAAAAATGAGTTTATGAATTATTTAATAGAATTAAATAGAAATATTAAATTACCATTAAATGAAGTTGAAAAAAATATAATAGAATATGGTTATTTAATATCATTTATATATGATTCAAAAACATATAATTTATATTTTTATAAAAAACCTGAAAATACATCATCTATAATAAATTATAATATAACAGATTTTAATAATATTATTACATTTATTGATTTTATAAAAAAATTAAGATTAGCAAATAATACATTTACATTAATTCCTACATATATTAATAATTTATATCAATTACCTGATACATTATACACATTAGATAATACAAATACAAATGAAATAAATAATAATGTAAAAATGTATAGAAATATTCAATATATATTTGATATATCACATAATGATTTAAAAAATAAAATAATAAAAGTAACAACAAGTACTACAATAATACCAATATTAGATTATAATTTTAATAATAATATAATAATAAGAGATAATAAAATTTATATTACAATATCAATAAATGAAAATATAAATAATTTATATATAGTAAATACTAGTGAATCAAATAAAATAATAGCACAATTATCAATAAAATCAATAAATGTTTATAAAACAGATTTTAGTATTTATGGTTATTTACATAATTTATCAGAAGAAAATAAGATGGAATATATATATAATAATAGAGTAACAAATTATACATATGTAAATGATTCATTTGTAACATTAATAAAAAAAATAAATAAGGAAATAATAAATGTAGATGAAAATTCATTTAATTTATTAATAAATAATAAACCAAATTTACAGAATAAATATTATTGGAAATTACCAACAGAATTAAATACAAATATATATACAAGTAATGTAGAAAAAAATATAAAAATGGATAGTATGGTTGAAGATAAATATAATTATACTGATATATTTAATATAAAATATATCAATAGAAGTGATATAGATATTTATAAAATATATCCAATTTATTCTGTTCAAATACCTAAAGGGAATTATATGATTGATGATTTTATTTTAGAAATGGAAGAAAAATTAAATGTAACTTCAAAAAAAAAATATGATTATAATACAAAATTATTTATTGAAGATACAAAATATAATGTAAAAACATCATTAAAAAAAGATATATGTAAACCTTTATTTTCTATAGAATTAAATGAAAATAATAATTTAGTTCATATATATCAATATGATAAAATATATTCTTATAGTTCTGCTGATTTAACAGAAGTAAATCAAAGTGGTCCATTTATTGTAAATGAAGGATATCCATATATATTTATTAAACATAAAAATCATAGTTTGAAAACAGGCGATGTAATTAATATTACTGGAGCAGCAAATATATTTAATATATCTACATCAGAAGTAAATAAAAAACATTCAATTTATACTCATAAAATATATCGTTGTCATATAAGATTTATATTACCTTTAGATGATAATATAAATGCGAGTGATGTAAATACAGATTATTTTTATGAAGGAAATAAATTTATTGATTTTAATGCATATAAATCAGGTATTAATAAAATATATAATGTAAATAATGTAACAAAAGATAATATAGGAACACTTTCAAAAAGAATGCAAATAGATTATGATATGTCAATATATGAATTAATTGTAGGTAAAAATGATTTAACATTAGAAAATGCTAATGAAACAAAAACAGTATTAGGTAGAGTATTACATGTTATGAAAAATAATAGTACAAATAATTATATATTAGATTATAGTTTATTATCTGATAATAATTTTAAAATAGGTACTATTTTTAAAACAGGAACAACAAATACATATGCTATGATTATACCTGAAGATTGGACACATAATTATTTACCTAAATATCATGATATTTTAAATTATAATATAGAAGAAGTTAAAAATATATCAGAGGGATATAGTATTAAATTAGATAAAGTACCAAATAAAACATCATTAGTAGGTGTAGGTGGTATTAATATTAATATTTCAATACCTATTGAATATAGTTTATTATTTAATAAAAATGATTCATTAAGAGATGTATTAGGATTTCAAAATAAAATGACAGATTTTGATTTAGTTCATTCTAATACTTATAAAGTAGAAGATTGTATAATAGATCATACATATTTAGAAAATTCATTTAATGATAATGAAATAAGTAAAGAAAAATATGTAATGTTAAAAACATTAATACCACATAATTATAATATAGGTAGCACAATTTATATAAAAAATCATACATTAAATTATAATTTAATAAATACTTATACACCAATACGTTTAAATATTAAAGAATATGAACCTTTTGTAGTTTGGTATAATAATTTACCATTAAAAGATCAAATAAATATAAAAAATAGTTTAAGTACAGATATATTTAAAAAATATTGTGATACAGGTATTATAATATATTATACATATTCATATTCAAATAAACAAATACAAGATTTAGGAAATTTAGGTATGAGTGTTCGTCAATATGATAATTTAAATTATTTTGATTATAAAGAAACTCCTATACCAAATATATATAATTTGAAACCTGAAACATATGTATATATAAATCAAAATCAAAAAACAGTAAATAAAAATGTAGAAAATGTTAAAATTGTATATAAAATAGGATTACGTGACGGTTATTATAAAATATTAGGTAATATTCCAATATATAGTAAAAGTTATTATAATAATTATTTTAATAATACTAATTGTGCTATTATTGAATGTAATTATATTAAAATAACTGAAAATCCTAATTTAAAATATATAAATTATAATGAAACTATTTATTCAAATACAACAAAATATAAAGAAAGTGTTTTAGAAGGTTATTTAAATAATGGTGAAATAATAGCACCTTCATTGGATACAAAAATTATAGGAAATTCTAATTGTAATTATAATAAATATTCAACAATATTTAAAAATAAAAAAGATAATAATTTAGAAGTATATTTTCCACTAGAAAATTCATTTTATTTCTATATAAATTATATTGAAAATATATTTTATATAAATAATTCTACAACAACAAAATTAAGTATTTATGAAGATTTAACATATACATTTGATATATCTAATATAAATTTATTAAATAAATTATTTATTATTTCTGAAAGTAAAATTAATATTATACCATATAATTCTTTTAATACAAATAATATAATAAATATAAATGGATTACCTGGTGTAGAAAATTCTACAATTGAAATAAATATATCGCCTTATAGTAATATAAATAATTTATATATTATTGTTGAAAATATTATTATTTTAGAATTAGATATTAAAGAATTAACAACTGTTGAATATAATGTAGAATTATTAAATAATGATAATTATGAATTTACAAATATTATAAATAATAATATATTAATAAATCCTGTATTTAAAATAGAATTAGGAACAAAATATAAATTTTTATTTAATAATTTAATTGATGAAACTATGGATGAAGTTACAAAAAAAAATAAAACAGCATTAGCATTAAACGCATATAATAATTTTATGATTATTTATGATCAAATATTTAATAATAAATTAAATAGAGATTATATAATTTATAATGATGTTGAATTAAGTATAACATTATTTTTAATAAATAATAATTATGATAAAGAATTATATTATCATAGTAATGATAATAAAAATATATTAGGTAAATTTATATTTGGAATATATAATTATTATTATTCAGATAAAGTAATATTATTAAATAGTATATATATTGATAATATAAATAAAAAAATATTAAATACAGAAAAAATAAATACAAATATAGATTCAAATATTATAAATTATATTCAATATAATAATTTAAATAAATATTATTTTACAATTGTTTGTAAAAATAATTTAAATAATATTAATAATTATTCTAATATAATACCACAACATGATATTCATTTCTTATATGAAAATGCTAAAAAAAATACAAAAAAAATAAAAATTAAAAATAATATTGAAATTGTTGAAATTAAAGAAGTAAAAGATAATATGTTAATATTAAAACAACCTAATTATAATTTATATTTAAATAATTTAATAAAAATAGAAATTAATGTACCAAATACTTTATTAAAAGAAGATGATGTATATTATATTGGTTTTATTGATAGTACTTTTACTAAAATTCGTTTAGCAAATTTAATAGATAAATCTTTAATAAATATAACTACAAGTTCATTTACAAATGTAATTACATTTTCAATGAATAATTCATATTATTATAGACATAAAAATGAATTAATTAATAAATCAATTAAAATAAATTATTTAGAATCTTATGAAAATTTAACAAATAAAACATATAATGGTGAAATTAGTAAAATTAATAATAATATTAAATATATTAATACTTCAAATAAAATTTTTTATAATAATATATCACATAATATTCATATTATAGAAGATAAACTTACAAAAAATTTATCTTGGAAAACACCATATGGAAGTATATATATTGATTTAAATGAAAATACTATTATAAATTATGTAAAATTTAATAATATAGATATAACAAATAAAAATCATCCATATAAAATACATTTATATTATATTGAAAAAAATATAAATCATTATATTGGTTCTATTACTGATATGGTTAATAATAATATATTACTCAATACATTCAATAAAAATAAATTTATTTTATATATAGAAAGTAATGGATTATTTACTTCAGAATATTCTGAATTATATGTATCTGATGTAGAAATTGGATTTATTAATCCTATTAAAAGTGACGTATCATATATTAATAATTTAATTAATAAATTATCTATAAATTCTATTATAAATAAATATACAATACCTGATATTTATATTGATGATAATACAATTAATGATACTTCTACATTATTATTAAATAATAACAAATCTTCAATTATTGATATTATTTTTACAGATAATATAACATTACAATATTATAAAATAGTTCAAGATATTAATGATTATAGTATTATTTTAAATAATAAAAAATATGAAACTAAATTTAATGGTACTATAAATACTATTCAATTATTTGGTTCAAATAATATAGATTATTCTAATGAAATTGAAATAATAGATGCCAAATATACATTAGCCTTATCTTCATTAATAGAAACTACTATTACAGATGTTTCTAGTTCTAATACTGATATAATTAATACAAGAACATATAAAACAATAGAAAAAACTTTTTTGAATGAAAATAAATTTAAATATTATCGTTTTAAAATTTCTACTAATATTAATTATTATCCATATTTAAAACCTATTACAGATTCTAATTTTAATATATCAGGAGATACATTAGTATTACCTTCAATATCAAATGATTATATATATAATTTTAATACAAATACAATTAATGTAGATAATCATATATTTAATTTAAATATATCTGGAATTATTGTAGGAAGTTATGAAGAAATAAATTATAGTAATTTATATATTGAAGATTTAAATTATATTACAGATGTTGATATTAAAAGAAATTATATAGAATTAACATTAAAATATAATTTATTAAATAGTCATAAAATAGGTGAAAATATTGTTATTTCAAATAATGAAACAAATGAAAATTTATTTTCTACTCAAAATTTAATTGTTAATAATAAATGGTATACACGAATATTTTATCAAGGTTATAACAGTATATATAATTATAATTTAATATCACGAACTTTATATGAATCTATTCAAAAATTTGTAAAAGGTGGTTCTATTCAAATATATAGTAATAGTAAATATTTATTTAAATATACACAAAATCTCAAAATATATAAAGTAAATATAGATAAAACTATAATTACAGCAAATAATATAACTAGTATAAATGAAATTAATTATTCCGATTATGGTATTACCAAAACACATATAAATTATGATAATGCTATTTATACAGAATTTTTAGTAACTAAACCAAATTATATAAATACAAATGTTGATATTATGAATTACAAACTAATTTTATCACCTATAAATACTGTACAATCAAACGCTTTAACAGATTTAAATTATAAAGATATAAATATTAATTATAATAATAATAAAGAAGGTTTACCCATTGTTCAAGATTATTTAACAAATAAACTTCATATAGAAAAAATGAATGGATTTTATATACCTGAAATATGTTATAATACAATAAATACAAATAATGTTAATAATATAAATAAAACTAATACAAATAATATTATTAAACCTGTTATAGATAATAATTATAATACATTTACTTATTCTAATTTAGATTTAGTATTTAAATCAGATAATAAAACATTAAATATTGATGAAAATATATTAAGTAAAAATGGTTTACCTATTTTTGGTTATTTTAAAAATGATTTATGGACTGATACTATTAATTCTGATAAATATTATGTTAATTATTATTCAATTACATTAGAAGGTAAATATTTAGGTTTTAATGGTAGTATTAATAATAAAATTAATAATACAAATTCATTAATAAATAAAAATATAAATGGTTTTAAAGTATTAGATATTGGTTATGATAATAATAATATTAAAAATATTGTTAAATTAGATTTAAAAATATCTGATTTAGGTATTAAAAATCCAAATATTTATTTAGGAGATTTAAATGTAATAACAAATGAAACAAAAAAAAATAATTATATTATTGGTTATGGTGGAAATATTTTCCAGAAAAAAATATATAAAAATATTACTGGAATTAATGGACCTAAACATTTATATTTATCTATTAAAAATCTCAATAATACATTAACTACTAACAAAACTAATTATTTTAGTAAAATTATATTAAGTAGTAATCCCGGTTCTCATTTATATGACACTTTTGTTGAAAATGAAACATATTTTGAAAAAAAACCATTAGATGAATTAAATGATTTAGATATTAAATTTATAAATGATGACGGTAAATTATTTGATTTAGAACATTCAGAACATAGTTTTATTTTAGAAATTACTGAATTAATTAATGATTTTGATAATTCTAATTATCTTATTAATTAATTTTATAATATATTTTATTTTTTCCTTGTAGAATGTTTTATCTTTTTCTTGTAGAATGTTTTATCTTTTTCTTGTAGAATGTTTTATTGTTGATATTTTTTTTTTAGAATATGTTATTTTTGGTTTTTTTGATATATTTTTTCTTACTGTTAATTTTTTTACTTTTGAATGTGTAGTTTTTTCTTCTGGTGTAAAATATTCACCTATTAGTTCTAAATCATTAAATTTTGATAATTTACTTAAACTATCATAATCTTTTTTTTGTATATATGAATTTAATAATAACATGTTTTTTTTACCTAAATTATTATTTTCCCATGAAATTTTATATATATTTTGAGCATAATCATATGATATAGATCTTAAAACCGCATATAATAGTGTTAAAGCTTCACAATGACCCGCATCTTCACCTCTTTCAGCACCAAGAAGATTAATATTTTGATATGGTTTATCACTAACTACAAAATTCACGCTTTCTCCTTCAATTATATTAGTTCTTATATGTCCTAATACACTTTCTAAATAAGCTCTTGTTAGAGGTCCATGACCATAACCATTACTATCCCATAATTCTATTCTTTTTTTATCTTGATCAAAATAAAATAAAACAGCATGTTTATCACTTTCATCTGATACTTGTAAAGTTAAATTAACTAAATATCCTAATTTTAAATATTTTAAAACGTTCCTCATTTCATTTTCAAATGAAGATATTTTAGCAGGTGCTCCTAAATATGCTTTAAATGGAAGTTTATATCCTTCGGGTAATGATTTAATTTTTATATTTTTTTTTTCTGCATTTTTTATAAAAGAGAAACTATTATCAGCAGAAATACTTTTTAATCGTGGATATTTGGGTTTTAGAGAAGTTGATAGTTTTTCCTTACCTCCACCTAAATGTTTTTTTGCAGTTAAATATTTTTTTTTATATTTTAAATATTTTTGATAATCTGACATTATATATTACTATATTATTAAAAAAAATCAATTTAAATTAAATATTAATATTATTTATATTAATTAGTAATTAATCGTGGTACAATACTCATTGAAATTAATTCTTGAAGTAATAATTTACAAGCATATGGTAATCTAATTTCATTAAATACTGTTGTATTTGAACAATGATCACATTTATATATATTTTTCTTTTCATTTACTGAACCAATCATATAACATTTATTACATACATATACTTTATAATTATCTGATACATCTAATAAACGTTCCTTTAAAAATGCCGAAGCACCATGACTAATAATACAATCACGTTCCATTTCTCCAAAACGCAAACCACCATCACGTGTTCTTCCCTCTGCTGGTTGACGTGTTAATAATACTACAGGTCCTGTAGAACGTGAATGATATTTATCAACAACCATATGTTTTAATCGCTGATAAAATGTTGGACCAATAAATATATTTACTAATAATTGTTCTCCTGTTAATCCATTATATAATACTTCATTTCCACAATCGTCCATTCCACAATGTGTAGTTAAAATATCTGATATTTTTTTTGGATCTAATTCTGTAAATGGTGTTGAATCTCCTTCCATTCCTAAAATTGTTCCTGTTTTACCTAATAAACATTCAATTAATTGTCCAATTGTCATTCTACTAGGAATAGCATGTGGATTTACAATAATATCCGGCACAATACCATCTTTTGTAAATGGCATATCTTCTTGTCTATATAACATTCCCAC
>CEVS01096508.1_pt1 | contig 11876 bp, 15 predicted proteins | sample 361571 | NCBI WGS metagenome assembly CEVS01 (sample SAMEA2623850, study PRJEB7988) | marine metagenome | isolation source: saline water (ENVO:00002010), including | reverse complement strand
CACATGGACATTGCTAACGATGCAAAGCGTGTGTTCTGTGAACAATTCCCTATCGTTTCTGAAGCACTAGAATGGATACCGAAAAACGAAAACCCAATTCCATAAAAGTGGAAAAAAATTTCCCGCAAAAAAATGCCTTAAAAACCTGATGCCTTTACATAATATATTTCCTACTCCAGTGTATTCAAAACAGTTACTGGGATCAAAACAATCAGAGATAAATCAAGAATTATATTCAGTATATAAACCAGATGAAATGGTGAAAAATACTCATACATATAATCACACCAGTTCTCATCAAGTTTCTTGTGATGAAGAAGGTCACATGTTTGCAACTAATATTGTAAAAGAAACACCAAAGTTCACCAAATTTTTACAAGATCATTTTTTAGATTATCTGTTTCAACTTGGAATGGTAAATCCTATTCCATTTGCAATCACTGAGTCTTGGTTTACAAAAACATCCAAGGGTGAACACGCACCCATTCATGCCCATGGTAATTCTGACATTTCTGGTGTATACTATTTACAGACCAACGGTAACGATGGTGAGTTAGTAATTAAGAACCCCATGAATTGTACTAACAATAATATTATTATGTTTTTAAATAGTATGAAATGGGGTGAAAAAAGAATGCCTCTTAAACCAGGACTGCTATTACTGTGGCCAGCATTTCTAGAACATGGTACTTATCTAAATCAAACACCAGAGGATAGAATTAGTTTCAGTTTTAATATTACGGTATCACAACCACCATATATAAACACCAAGTCTGATTCAGTAGCTGAAACAAAAGCTCATCTTTATGAACCTCGAATGCTTCCTGATCAATGGAAGTCATTAGAAAATAAACAAGCCCCCCAATAACATGCCCACATATCCAGTAAAAAATAAAAAAACTGGAGAGGAAAAAGAACTCTCCATGACTATCGCTAACTATGAACAATGGAGGATAGATAATCCTGATTGGGATAAAGATTGGTCTAAAGGATGTGCTGCAGCACAAGAAGTTGGAGAGTGGAAAGATAAGTTGAGAAAAACTAAACCAGGTTGGAACGATGTTCTTAGAAAAGTTCAGCAAGTCCCAGGTTCTACAGTAAAAACACTTTAATTATGCCTAGATCAAAAAGTAAATATACAATTCCAGTTCCACCAGGTATGAGTAAAAAACTACTAAGAAGAAAACGTCCCATTAATGAGAAGTATCTTTTAGATATTAGTTCTCTTACAGAGAATCAAGAACTGATGTTTAAAGCATGGGAAGAACAAAAGAACTTATTTGTTTATGGATGTGCAGGTACAGGTAAAACATTTATCGCATTGTATCTTGCTCTTCGTGATGTCTTGTCTGAAGACTCACTTTATGATAAAGTGTATATTGTTCGCTCATTAGTTGCTACTCGTGAGATTGGTTTCCTTCCTGGAGATCATGAGGACAAGTCATCTTTGTATCAGATACCATATAAAAATATGGTCAAGCATATGTTTGAGATGCCTGATGACCCATCATTTGAAATGCTTTATAGTAATCTAAAAGCACAAGAAACTATTTCGTTCTGGAGTACATCTTTCCTTCGTGGAACTACTCTCGACAATGCTATTGTTATTGTTGATGAATGTCAGAACCTAAACTTCCATGAACTTGATAGTCTCATCACTCGTATAGGTCAAGACTCTAAAGTTATATTTGCAGGTGACGTTGCACAAACTGATCTACAAAAGACTGCAGAGAAAGATGGTATCCTTGACTTCCAACGCATTTTACAAGAGATGGATGAGTTCTCTATGATTGAATTTGGTATTGATGATATCGTTCGATCTGGACTTGTTAAATCTTACATTGTTAATAAAATCAATCTTGGTTTATGATACTATTCAAACATGTTGGTGACCTAGAACCAATTGAACTAGAATCTATTACAGATAAAGAAACAGGTAAGAGGGTTTATCTTACTCCTTCGGGTAAGAAATATCCTTCAGTCACCACTGTGATTGGAAGTAATAAAAAGAAGATGAAAGCTATCATGCAATGGAGGAGACGTGTCGGTGAAGCAGAAGCAAACCGTGTTACCTCCCAAGCAACAGGTAGAGGAACAAAATATCACTCTATTGCTGAGGATTATTTTAATAATGATTTAGACTTAAAAAAGTTTAAGTCTTCTCCCCTCCCCGTCTTGATGTTTCAGCATTCTCGCCCTACTTTAGACCGTATAAATAATATATACGCTCAAGAGGTCGCTCTTTATTCAGATAAACTTGAACTAGCGGGGCGTGTTGATTGTATCGCTGAATTCGATGGAGTTTTGTCCATCATAGATTTCAAAACCTCAGCAAAACAAAAGACGGACGAGAGATTATACGACTACTTTGTTCAAGAGACTGCATATGCTTGTATGTTACTTGAACGATATAACACCCGTGTTGAGCAACTTGTAACTATTGTCGCCTGTGAAGACGGAGACACACAGGTGGTAGTTCGTCCAGTTAAAAAAATATATTTGGAGTCACTCCTACAATACATAGACGAATACAAAGTTGCACATGGAAAGAAGCAAACTATTAGAAGATAAATTTATGACAACCGCGAGATTTTCGCAGGAAGTGGAACGCATAGTCCTCAACAATAAGGATATGAACTATATTGATGCTATAATTCACTACTGTGAAGAGAATGAGATAGAATTGGAAACCGTTCCTAAACTTATCTCAAAACCATTGAAAGAAAAACTAAAGTTTGATGCACAAAAATTAAACTTTATTAAACGTACTTCTAGAGCAAAATTAATGTTGGTATGAGCGAATTTTTTAGATCAGAGATGGTTCGTGGAGAACTACAAGAAATGATGGAACTACAGCAAATGTGTTTCAAATATGCTATGAGTTTTCCTGTTCTTGATAACGACCGTAGAGCAGAATATCTTGAAGTCCTGATGTCTCTCCTAGAGAAGCAAGAAATCATGTATGCTAGAATGCAGTTGAGTGATGACCAAGAAGCAAAAACTGTAGTAGAAAACATGCGTAATGCAGTTGTTATGCTCGGTGGAGATCCTAATCTAACAGTCAAAGATATGTTTGAGGATCTAAGAAAGAAAGTCAACACAATGAAAGGAAAATTAAATAGCGGCGAAGGGACTTGACGTCCGACCCTTTGCCCTTTATAATGTAACAAGTGATAGGACATCATAAAACAGTATCCAAATTAATCCAAATAATCCTATGTCTTTTTCAGATTTAAAGCGTAAGTCCAATTCAAGTTTTGAGTTCCTTCAGAAGGAACTTGAAAAGTCCAGTACTAATTCTAGTGCCGACGAGAGGTTTTGGAAGCCCGAACTTGACGCTTCTGGTAACGGTTACGCCGTTATCCGATTCCTTCCTCAACCTGAGGGTGAATCACTCCCATGGGCAAAACTTTATTCTCATGCTTTCCAAGGACCAGGTGGTTGGTTCATCGAGAACTCTCTCACTACCTTAGGACAGCAAGATCCTGTAAGTGTCTACAACAACAAACTGTGGAACTCAGGAACTGAGAGTGATAAAGAAGTTGCACGTAAGCAAAAGCGAAAGCTTTCTTACTACAGTAACATATATGTTGTAAGAGATCCAAAAAATCCCGAGAATGAAGGTAAAGTTTTCCTCTACCGTTATGGTAAGAAAATCTTTGATAAAATCATGGCGGCGATGAAACCTGAGTTTCAAGATGAGACTCCTGTTAATCCATTTGACTTATGGGAAGGCGCTGATTTCAAATTAAAAATCAAAACTGTTGCAGGTTTCTGGAACTATGATTCTAGTGAGTTTGCTGTTTCTGCGGCACTCAAAACTGATGATGAAGAACTAGAGACAATCTATAAGAGTGAGCACAGTCTTGAATCATTCACTGCTCCATCTGAGTTTAAAACTTATGAAGCACTTGAATCACGTCTTAACTTGGTTTTAGGTATATCTTCTGCTCCTCAACGTCCTGACTTAGGTGTTGATACTGAAGAGTATGAACCTCAACCAGTTGCACAATCTCCATTCCGTGAACGCATGTCTGCTCCTGCAGAACCTGCTCCTACTGGTGGTGCCGAGTCTGATGACGACGCTCTATCATACTTCGCTCGTCTTGCTGAAGACTAATGAAAGATCTTAAGATTCCATTTGCAGTGCTATCCTTCTTGCTTGTTCAAGCAGGTGGTGCTGTGTGGTTTGCATCTCAACTTGAGTCAAGAGTATCTACTCTTGAAACTAAATCATTGAAGATTGCAGAACAAAATCGTAAGTTCCTTGTCAACGAAGTTATCCCTGCATTTAAAAGGGATAATTGGTTGGGACAAGGTTGGAAAAACGAACACTTTTAATGAAGTCAAAATTGGTTTTTCAATTCCATGAAAGTGGGAAAAAAATTCCCGCCAATTTTTGACCAAAAAAGTCGCGTTACTTTAAAGTAGTTTTTAATTTCTTATTCAGATAAGCAGAGCATTTTCCATATTTGCTCTGCTTTTTTAATGAGTTAAGTAGGGGTTCAATATACCTTGGTTTTAGTACCCATATACTTCTTTTTTCTTCATTTTTTCTTGTTATTTCTTCCCACAAAGTAACTGGAGACGCAATAGAAGATCCAGATACATTAATAACCGTATTTGCAGCATCTCCATTGTTATAAGAGAAAGATTCGTTATAGAACTTAGAATCTACTTTTTGACCTTTTTTTAAAACTGCTAACCCATTAGAATTCTTCACATCTGCAGATATCTCATAATATGCTAAATCGCTGTATACAGTAGATCCATATTTACCCTCTGCCCACTCTTGCAAAACATTTTCGTCCATTGGCCAATCTTCGTAGATATTGGTAATATTATTAGTCAATGCGACTACCCAATCAAGTTCAGGTCTACCATAAACTGTATCAGCAAGAGTCTCTATTCTTACACCTTGGTTTAAGGCATATTTGTTCAAAAATACCGAAAAGTCAAAAATATCTTCATTAATACTGTATCTCCTAAAAAAGTTATTTACTTCAACATAATCAGAAGAAGAAAATGGAAAACTTTGAGGTTTAACGTCATATTTAATATTTGGTAAAATAGAAAAATACATTAGTTACTTACCTCATCTGGATTCATATCAATTTGACTTTGATAAATGAGTTTTGTTTCTACTAAAGATATACTCAACTCTACTGCAGATGGATATCCACCTATCAAAGTTGAATAAGATCCATCTGGAGTAAAATTAACATCAACGTTTGTTATAGCACATGCTTTATACTGGTTAAGGTATGGATTTATATCGGGACCAGACATATACTTAAATAAACATAAATTAGGGATCTGAATAAAATTATTAACAGCAAATTCATTTTCATTTGCTCCTCCTTTTTTGGATAAATCAGATCCTTTAAAAAATCCAAATGTTTTTATATTTGTAATTCCATCAACAGCTCTTACAAACATATCTTTAAGATCTACCTCCATACCCAATTTTGGAGATGCATGATATTGGAACATTCGACAAATCTTTAGCATTCTTCGTGCTTCACGTTCGCTTCTTGCCATCATTTTAAATTTAAACCCGATATTACGTATAGAAGGACCACCAAATAATACTTCTGTATTTGGGTTTAAAATAACACCAGAAGTTCCTCCTAAAATATCATTTTGTGTTAAGTTAGATTGAGCACCAGTTGCACTTAATCCCATTCTTACTAATGAAGCACCAGCACTAGTAGGTAATCCTGCTAATCCTTTTATACCAGCTTGAAAATTTTCAATTAATTGTTTTTGATTTGGATTAGTCACATAATTTGAATATGCAGAGAGTGCTCCAGCAGCAGCGTTAGATATCTCTTTACCACCCCATGATGAAGACATAGATGTACTAACGTCCTGAGGCATATACATGAGAACATCATCTCCAGCTTTTTCTCCTAGAGATCCTTCATTACTTTCACCGTAATAACCTGAGAGATTTGCTCCTCCAGTCACCCCACCTTCCTGACCACGTTGAAAAGGTGCTTTATACTTAAAAAACTGAAATCTAATATAATCCGACTCTTTCTCGATAGACATATCAAATGGATATCGAAAACCATGAACGTAATTACCTGATTCTGCTGATTGATTAATCATTTAAACAATGTTAGAATTTTGTGCTCCACTGTAAAACTCAATATCTCTAGGAATTTTAAATGCTCCTTTATGAGTCTTCGCTTTTGTGGCGTCCTCCCAAACTCTTCGTTTAGAATAACTTTTTTTAGACTTTGTAACGATAAAGTTCTCGATAGGCAAGAAAATTGCTGTATCCCATTCGTCCTTACCTAAGTCAAGAAGGTAACCATTCACATTATTACTCAAATATTTATGGACGGAGTTGGGAGAAACCTTAAGATAATCGTTGTTAATTAAGTTATCTATAACTGAATATCTAGATTTTGGATTAATATAGTGCAGATTAGCACCTATAAAGTGGTCTGCTTTCCTGTCTATGACGTAAACTAGGGGAAATGTATCGTGAAATGGAGTTTTTGACGTTGCCTTATATTCAAAGAGGTATAAATGTCCGATTCTAACTTCGTTGCGGAGTTCATTACTATCTTGGAAGTCTGGTGTAGCACTAGCATCGTAGTTTTCGTCACTTTTGAGCAAATCAACAGTATAATTCTTCGCAATCGACTTTACCTGACGACGATACCAAGAAAGTGATCTTTTCTCAGAACCCGCTGCTTCTTTTACTTGTTCAAATATAGTACTAGACATTTAAGTGATCTTCCGTGAGTATCATGAAGTTCATTCTTCTATCATCACAATAGTTTTCCGCTGCTTCCCATTTTGCTTTGTTTTTCATAAAAGTCAAAACATCACGTTTCCACGCAGCAGTTTTTCTTTTAGGAGTTTTATCAGGACCAGCAACTTGCTTTTTAGGTTTTACCTCAATAATATATTTCTTAAATTTACCCTCTTTATTAAGGACTTTGATGTAAAAATCTGGAAAATACCTATGAACTTTCCCATCAGTAGGGCAACGATAGGGTATAATTATCTCTTCACTTCCCCACTCTACAATAGACTTATTTCTATCACAGAATATCATAAACTTCTTTTCCCACATGGATCTATAGATAATTCTAGTTGGATTACCTCGATACTTCTTAGGGTTGGAGGGTCTATACTTTCCAGAATAAGCCATAAATACTGTAGGTCACATAATATTTAGATCAAGTGTCATATAGAGATTTAATGTCAAACATAGCGAGAGGTGGGGGCATGGCGCTCACCACTGGATTTCGTGTGAAGTTTGACTTCGATAAAGATGATGGAGTTAAAAGTAAACTAGAGCAGCAAAAATTCTACACTGGATTTAATTTTCATGAACAATTCGTAGATGAGGTAACTCTTCCTGGAGCACAGGCTGCTACTGGACAAATGACTGGAAGATTTATGGGTGAAGGTGTTACAAACTATGTTCATCAAAAAATGTTTACTGATTTTCAACTCGGTTGGATGTGTGATGCTAATATGAGTCCTTTCAAGTTTATGAATACTTGGTATCAGTATATTTTCCAAGAATTTAATGCTGATGGTAGTAAAATCGACACAGTACAAAATCTTGATATAGGCGCAAGTGAAGAAAAAGCAATGTCGGCATCAAAGTTTGATAATAATAGAACTACTAGACTACAATTTCCAGAAAATTACCATTGTACAGTTAGAATTGCTAAAGCAGAGAAAGGTCCTAAAGGTGAAACTAGTAGAGTTTCTACAGTTCATGTATTACAAGAAGTGTTTCCTTATGCAGTAGAAGCAATTCCACTTTCATTTGGAAGTAGTCAACTTGTAAAGTGTACTGCTAATTTTTATTACTCAAAACACAGAGTAGCGTATAATGATCAAGGAAGAGACATGCTTTTTTCAGGCTAAATACTTATATAACTTGCATTTATTATGGCATTACCAAAGGTTACCGCACCAACCTATGAATTGGAACTACCATCGAGCGGTAAAAAAATAAAATATCGTCCATTTTTAGTAAAAGAAGAAAAGATTCTTCTTATTGCTATGGACTCAAAAGACGAAAAACAAATTACTCAATCAGTTATTGATACTCTCAGTGCCTGTATTCTTACTCGTGGTATAAAACCTGCGAGTCTTCCTAGTTTTGATCTAGAATATCTTTTTCTAAAGATCCGTGCAGCATCTGTTGGAGAGATTGTAACATTAAATGTTACATGCTTAGATGATAATAAGACTCAGGTCTCACATGAAATCAATATTTCTGATGTTCAAGTATTTAAACCAAAGGGACATGATCCTAAAATTATGATTACCGATAAGGTCGGTGTAATCATGAAGTATCCAAGCATTGAACACTTTATTAACACTGGGTTGAATGATAAGGGTGATGATGTGGACGGACTAGACTTTATTACTACCTGTATTGATCAAATTTTTGAGGGTGAAGATGTAACTGAGTCAAAAGATTGTAGTAAAAAGGAACTTGCAAACTTTATTGAGAGCATGACTCAAGAACAATTTGATAAATTTGCAAAGTTCTTTGAGACTATGCCTAAATTACAGCATACTTTTAAAGTTAAGAATCCAAAAACTAAAAAAGAGAGTGAGTATACTATTTCGGGGCTACAGAGTTTTTTCGCATAGCACTCTTTCATACTAACTTGGAGGAGTACTTTCAAACTAACTTTGCTTTGATGCATCATCATAAATACTCTTTGACTGAGCTAGATAATATGATGCCTTGGGAAAGAATTGTATACGTTGCACTTCTGTCTCAGCATCTTGAGGAACTAAAACAACAAAACAACCGATAATGGCGTCAGGAACCCAAGGATATGAAGCGGCTCAACAAGGTATTATTGAAAATATAATTGATCGCTTCAGAAACAGAAAGAAGAATGATGGAGACGGTAAGGGCGGTAACGACCCTGCTCCAAATCAACCTGCCTCGGTTTCCGTAACAACTCCTACATCATCAATGTTGGTAGAAGGCACAACTGTGAATCAGTTGATGTCTGGATCTTCTGCTCTTGCTACTACAGGCAGTTCAGATATTACCAAATATGGTGAAGATGCAGTTCTACAAGCACAATTAGGTGAGCAAAGACAAACTAATCAATTACTAGAAGCACAAAATCAACTTCTTCTATCCGCAAGTACAAGTGGTGCTATTAGTAAATTTGATCAACAAGAAACACAATTAGAAAAAACAGAAGACTTATCTGGTACTATAACTTCAGAAAAAGTCAAAAAACCTACTTGGTTAGGAGATTTAATTAAGTTTTTAGCTAGTAATATTGGTGGGGTTATCGCTGCTATAGCTAAATGGGGTGCAATAATTGCTGCTGCGGTAGGAACGAGAGGTTTAACCAGATTACTTTCAAATGTTTTACGTAACAAAAATGTTCTTCCTAATAGGAGAATGATTGATGTTACTCCTAAACCGAATTTACTCAAAAGTAGTAGTGTAAAACCAGCAAATCAGTTAATGCCGAGTACTTCACAAGTTGTGGATGTAAAAAACCTCAACAAAGTTAAAGAAGCTATTCCTGAAGGAGTAGGTAAGGTTGATGATGTAGTTGATATAGGAAAAGTTACTAGTAAAGTTGATGGTGTTAAGGATCTCAGCAAAATTAAAAATATTACTCCTGTCACAAATAAAATTTCAAATACATTTGATGGTGCATTAAATTTAAAGAATCTGAATCCTTTAAAGTCTCTTAAAAATGCTAATACCGTAGTTAGAGGAAGTGGAGCGGCTCATGCAATTCCTCTCTTATCTTCCATTACTGGAACTATAAACTTGATGACTGGTGATTATGCTAATGCTATGCTTGATTATGCTGACTCTGGCGCTGATGCAGCAATTATTGGTGGTGCAACTGGTACTGCAGGAATGCTTGCAGCAGGACTATCAAGTGTAGCAACAGTTTTAAGTGTAGGTACGTTAGTGGGATATGTTGGTGAGTGGACTCGTGGTGTTGATGATTGGATTCGTGGTGATGGAGAAAATGCGATGAGGAATGGTATTGCAGATATTACTGCTGGTTTGTCTAGTGGAATGGAGATAATAGGAGCTCCTTTCCGTGGTTTGTTTGAAGGTATTAACTCACTCATCAGGACTGGAAATTTTGATCAGTCTAATAAAGCCATGGCTATTATTGACGCCAATATACGTGAGTCTGGTAGAAAATTCTTGAATGCGATTGATTTCTTGGGTGTTGTTCCTGATGAAGTCGGAGGATGGGGTACGTGGAGAGCGTATGGTGATGAAAATGTTGAGAACGCTAACAAAACTTTATTAGAAAGTAAAGGTGTAGAAACAGGAGAAGTTAAAAATGCTAGTGGTGGATCGTACTTCTTAGACAATCCTACTAATATAGGAGCATTCCAAGGTGGTGAAGCAAGTGGTGAGGTCGTAACCTTCACTCCATTTGGAGGAAGACAACTTGTTAATGAAATGGGTCAGCATATGACTGATGCATTACAAATGCCTTTCCAATTTGCTATTGGTGGTATTGCTGCAGCAATTAACCAAGTTCTTGGTACTTTAGGTCCTATGGGACAATTCTTAAAGTCTGCAGTTGGTCCTAATCTAGGAAAATTAGTAAAAGCATCTGGATTAACTAATCTAAGTCTAGGTGGTGTAAACACTGGTATTGGTAACTTACTTACTGGTGCTCCTGCTAACGCTGGAGGACTTTTTGGTGACCTAATGAGTGGTGCAAAGAGTGGTGCTAAACAAGTCGCACAAATGTTTACAGGACAGAGAGAAGATACTGATTATTCTGCAGTCTTACCACAAGGAAGACCAGTGCTCACAAGTAAATTTGGTCCTAGAAATTTATCATATGGATCTCAAGATCATAAAGGAATTGATATAGGTGTTGATAGAGGATCTCCTGTTACTGCTATGGAAGATGGTACTGTAACTTCTGTTATTCCTGATTTTATGCACGGATCTGCTGTTGTTGTAACCAGTGATGCAGGAGATGCAACTCTATATGGTCATGTTGATCCAACAGTAGAGAAAGGACAAGAGGTTAGCAAGGGTGAAACAATTGCTAAGGTGAAGTATTGGCCAGGTACAGGTGATATGGCTGCTGATAACACACACCTACACTTAGAAAGACACCCTGGTGGATATGATGGACTATCATCTGCTGTAGATCCTCTAGAGTTTACTAAGAATAGTTCCAAGACACTAAATCAATCTACAAATATAACTCCTCCAACAGATAATACAAGTAATAATATAGAAGCACCCCAGACAGTTGGATCTTTGTTTATGCCTAATATTAATAATGGACAGTTAAGTCAAGAAGCACTTCTTCTTGCACAAGGACAGCAACAATTAATGGGTGCCTTACAGACTATTACAAGTAAATCTGGATTTTCAGGTAGTGGTGGTTCTGATAAAGGAGAATCAATGGGTGGTAGCACTTTTATGCAACCACAGACAGATCCATTTGCATCAGTATATGCTCCACTTCATCTCAGTAGATTAGGTACCGCTTAATGTCTCTTGCTGAAAATAATACTAATCCTGCGACATATATTTTTAAAAGCATTAGAATCTCTATGCTACAGGGACCATATGCAAAGAAAGCCCCAGTAGAAATAGGTGATCTTGTGTTTGGTTTTACTTATTATGAAGATATTTCTAAACCATTTATTAGTGCTAACTTGAATATTAATGATAGTGGTAAAAATTTAATTGGGAGTGGATCTGGTCCTATTACTGGTGGTGAGTTGGTTGAGATTGATGTAGAAGGACCAGATAATAATGATTATAGTTACGCATTTAAAGTTTATAGAGTTGGAGATAGAATCAATTCTGGTAAGATACAAAACTATAATCTAGGTTTGATTTCTGCAGA
>CEVS01029046.1_pt1 | contig 11887 bp, 11 predicted proteins | sample 361571 | NCBI WGS metagenome assembly CEVS01 (sample SAMEA2623850, study PRJEB7988) | marine metagenome | isolation source: saline water (ENVO:00002010), including | reverse complement strand
TATAAAAAGAAGATTTAAAATATTGTAATTTGGATATAAATTAAGAAAGTGATTGAGGCTGAAAAACTAAGAAAGAGTTATAACGGAAAAGTGGTGTTGGATGTTCCTTCGCTCATAATTGAACAATCACAAATTGTTTCAATATGTGGTCCCTCTGGCGCCGGAAAGACGACTCTGTTAAGTATTTTAGGAACTTTAATGAAAGTAGATGATCAAAAAGAAGGATCATTAAAAATAATGAATGAAGATATTAATAAAATGTCTTTAAATAATTTAGCAAAATTTAGAAATAATCACTTAGGATTTATTTTTCAATTCCATGAGTTACTGGATGAGTTCAACGTTATAGAAAATATTATAATTCCCGGTTTAATAGGGAATAAGGATAAGAAATTACTGTTAAAAAAAGCTACTGAAATTCTTAAAATTTTAAATATAGTTCATCTAAAATTAAATAATCCCAAAAACATTTCAGGAGGTGAAAAACAAAGAGTTGCTGTAGCAAGGTCACTTATTAATAATCCATCGATAATATTTGCAGACGAGCCAAGTGGAAATCTAGATGCAAGAAATGCTGACGAATTACACAACTTATTTTTTAGATTGCGAGATGAGTTTGGACAAACATTTGTAATTGTTACACACAACGAAAAATTGTCAAAAATATCAGATAAAATATTAAAACTTGTCGATGGTAAAATTCAAGCAAAGTGAAATTAAATCATTTTTAGATTATAAGGCTGATTTGTATGAAAATGAAAATTTTATTGAAAATGATCCCATATCAATACCACATATTTTTTCAAAAAAAGAAGATATTGAAATTAGTGCATTTATTACTGCAACTATATCATGGGGGAATAGAAAAACAATCATTAAAAATGCAAATCAAATCATAGAAATGATGGATTTAGCTCCATTTGATTTTATAAAAAACCATTCTAAGTTAGATTTAAAACCATTATCTAAATTTGTTCATAGAACTTTCAATGGTGCAGATCTCATTTTTTTTATAATATCATTAAAAAATATTTATATTAATCATGGCGGTCTTGAAAACTTATTTAAACCTAATAGCATAAATCAAAATATGGGAGAAGTGATTAATCAAATGAAAAAAACTTTTTTCTCGATCTCTCACAAAAATCGAACTAGAAAACACATTTCAGATCCTCTGAAAGGTTCAGCTGCAAAGAGAATTAATATGTTCTTAAGATGGATGGTTAGATCTAACAAAAAAAAAGTTGATTTTGAGTTATGGAAATCAATAAGTCCCGGCCAGTTGTCGTGTCCACTAGATATTCATACAGGGAGAGTTGCTAGAAAATTAAAAATCTTAAAACGTAATCAAAATGATTTTAAAGCAACTTTAGAACTTGACTCGCATTTAAAAGAATTCAATCCTTGTGACCCAGTTAAATATGATTTTGCTTTATTCGGATTAGGAATTTTTGAGGACTTTTAATTTTTTTTATGCAAAACATATCTATGTATAAGGTATGGTTTTAGTAAATTTGTTATTTAATATGAAAATACTATTAAAAAATGCAACTGTCTTGGAACATAAAAGTCCATTCCACACGAAAACAGTTGATATTCTGATTGTAGATGGAAAAATAAAAGATATTTCAGAGAGTATAAATGCTTCTGCAGAATTAGTTATTTCTGAAAAAAACTTGCATGTTTCATCCGGTTGGTTTGATTCTAGTGTATGTTTTGGAGAACCTGGTTTCGAAGATAGAGAGACAATCAAAAACGGCTTAAAAACTGCTTCTTATAGTGGTTTTACGGATATATGTCTTCAACCGAATACATTTCCAAAAATAGATAATAGTTCAGTTTTAAGTTATTTAAATGCCAGTGTTTTTGAATATCCCTGTAAAATTCATCCAATTGCCTGTTTTAGTATTGATGGAAACGGAAAGAAAATGACAGAGTTTTTTGATTTGCATAATGGTGGAGCTATCGCCTTTGGAGATTTTTTAACTCCAATTAAAAATCCAAATCTTTTAAAATCTGCTCTGCTCTATGTTCAGACATTTGATGGTTTGATCATATCAACTCCTAGGGACCCATACTTAAACCTAAATGGTTTAGTAAACGAAGGATTAAAGTCTACCCAACTCGGTTTATCATCAATTCCATTCATCGCAGAAACAATTCAAATTCAAAGAGATATCAGTATACTTGAGTATACGGGGGGAAAACTTCATATTCCATACATTTCTTCTTTAGAAAGTATTGAAATTATACGAAATGCAAAAAAAAGTGGATTAAACATTAGTGCAAGTGTTCCAATTTCTAACTTAGTTTTCAATGAAGAAATACTTGACGGTTTCAATTCAAATTATAAATTATTTCCACCAATTAGAAGTAAGGAGGATCAAAAAAAATTAAAAGAAGGAGTATTGGATGGAACCATTGATATTGTCACCTCCCACCACCAGCCTGTAAATTCAGAATTAAAGCAAGTTGATTTTAATTCTGCTGAATATGGTACTATTTCTTTAGAAACAATGTTTGGTCTTCTAAATAAAATCTTTTCAATTGAAAAAGTAATTGAACTTCTTACAAAGGGAAGAAATATTTTTAATTTAGAAAATCCAAAAATAGAAATAGGAGCCAATGCTTGTCTGACTTTTTTTGATCCTTCAAAAAGGGATAAATTTACTGTTGATAAAATTATGTCAACTTCAAAAAATTGTGCTTTTATTGATATGGAAATTATTGGATCAGTCTATGGTTGCATTAACGAAAATAAAATTTACCACATCTAAAATTGAGTAAAAAACTCAAATACCAAATTTATAAACCAAATCATATTAAAAATGATTTAAATATTATTTTTTTACTTCATGGATATGGAAGTAATGAAGAAGATCTGTTTTCTTTGAAGGAATTTATACCATCAAACCATATTATAATTTCTTTAAGAGCTCCAATTTCAATTGGATTTAATTCATACGCTTGGTATTCAATAAATTTTGAGAATAACATTGACAGGTGGATTAATATAGATGAGGCTATGAAATCAAAGAATATTATAATAAACGATATTTTACTCCATGTGGAAGATTTAGGTTTTAAGAATAAAAAGGTATCACTCCTAGGATTTAGTCAGGGTGCTATTTTAACTTGGTCTTTAGGGATAGAATATCCTTACCTAATTAAAAAAATTCTTCCATTAAGCGGTTTTTACCACTCTGAGATTACAAACTTTAATTCAAATTCTAAATTTAAATTGGAGTGCTTTAGTAGTCATGGCATCCATGACCCAGTGATTCCAATTAGTTGGGCCAGAAAAGGGATTGAATCTCTAAAAAAAGATAATATTAGTATTGAGTTTAGGGAATACGAGTCTGGTCATGAAATAAATAATGAAAATTTAAGAGATATCATTAAATGGCTTAATAAAAATTGAAATTATACTGTTTAGTAAATAAAGAAGTCTTTAACATCAAACACTACTTTATTTTTATCAAAATAATATTCTATCCACATTTCACCCCAGCTGCTGCCATTTGAAAAATCAGCAATTATCCACTTATGATTAAGGATTTTAACTTTATTTATCAAATATTTATAATTAGTATTTGATATTGGAACAAAATTATTTGCATTTTGGTTGATATTTTTTTCGTAGAGTTCATCCCTTATATATGATGCAAGTGAGTCTACATTAATGTAATTAAAATGTTCTAGAGCTTCCTGATTATCGTTTAAAGAAAAATATATTTCATCAGTAAACCTTTTATCCAGTAATTTATAACGGTTTTCCAGAGAATCAATTTTGTTATTTAAAATTTTTGAATTCGATTCATTTGAATTGGAAATTTTAATATAATTAATACTAAGAAAAATCAATATTAAAGACATAAAGGCCACAACATAAACTAAAATCTTATTTTTCATCAACTTGATTTAATAGAAAGATTATCATAAGCAATATAAATATTTTTTGGTAGCGTTTTTTGGATTTCATCATGAAAGCCCATGTGATGACTTATATGAGTCAAATATGTTTTTTTAGGGTTAATTTTTCTTGACAATGACAATGCCTCCTCTAGGCTTAAATGTGAATGATGCTCTTCCTTTCTTAGTGCGTTTAGAACTAAAACATCTAAATTTTTTAATTTCAAAATCTCAATATCGGATATTGATTTTACATCTGTTAAATAGGCAAAATTTCCTATTCTATAGCCAATTATTGGTAATTGACCATGTAATACTTCTATAGGAACTATCTCTTTATTACCTAAGCTAAATTTTTTATTTTTATGTATAATTTTTATATTGACTGATGGAGCTCCAGGGTATTTATTATCATCATCAAATATATATTCAAAACGTTTTTTTAAAAAATTAAATACTCTTTTCGAAAGAATTAGATTAATCTCTCCTTGCTTAAAAAAGAAGGGACGTATGTCGTCTAAGCCAGCTGTATGATCTGCATGTTCATGTGTGTATAAAATTCCATCTAGCCTATTAGTGCCGCAATTTAGCATTTGTTGCCTAAAATCTGGACCACAATCAATAACAAAAAAAAACCTTTCCCACTTAAGAGCAACAGAAACCCTTAATCTCTTGTCTTTTTGATTTGAACTTTGACATACAGGATGATTAGACCCAATTATTGGAATACCTTGTGATGTACCTGTCCCTAAAAAAATTATATCAATCACTAATTCAAAGGTAAACTTTGTATATAAATTCTACAATCTTTGTAGATTTGAAAAAAACTAATGAGTCTACCAGGCGAAATAGAAATTGAAAATAGGCCTTCAACTGAGGCAAAGGCTTTAAGAATTAACTTAAATAGTTTGATTTATGGGACTTTTGCAGAAATTGGAGCTGGACAAGAGGTTGCAAGACAATTTTTTAGAATAGGAGGTGCTTCTGGGACTATTGCAAAAACAATATCAGCTTATGATAAAACATTTAGCGATAATATTTATGGTGAAGAAAATGATAAACGTTATGTTACTGAGGGTAGAGTAGATAAAATGTTAGATCACGAAATTGATCTTCTAGAAACAAGAATAAGAAAAAAAAATCCTCAAAAAATGTTTTTCACATATGCAAATACTGTAGCTACTATAGATTTTGCGAAAAAATTTAAAGGTCATGGCTGGATGGGTATTCGATTTCAAACTAAACCTAAAGAAGAATATAGTGAAATCACGCTACACATAAGATTTCATCAGTCAGAAGCAAGGTTGCAACAAGAAGTATTGGGTATAATGGGAGTAAATCTTATATATGGAGCCTTCTATAAAAATGGTGAACCAAAAAAACTTTTAAAATATTTATATGATCACATTGATAAGGATGCTATTGAAATAGACACGATTAATTTCAAAGGACCTCTTTTTAAAGAAATTGACAATAGATTAATGAGTTTACAATTAATTAAAAACGGAATGACTCAAGCTGTTATGTTCAATAAAGAGGGTAATAATATTCTCCCTGCTTCAGAACTATATAAGAAAAATATCTTGACTATAAGGGGAAGTTTCAGACCTGTAACTAATGTAAATATTGACATGTACGAGAAATCTTTAAATGAATTCTTGAAAGAGCCGTTAGTTAAAAAGGAAAAAAATCTAGTTATTTTTGAAATTACTTTGTCTAATCTATTGTCAGAGGGTGAAATCGATGAAATTGATTTTATGGATAGAGCTAAATTATTGTGTTCAATGGGTCACACGGTTATGATTTCTAATTTTAAGGAATATTACAAATTGGTCGATTATCTATCGAGGTATACACAAAAACAACTTGGTTTATGCATGGGTGTAAATAATTTGATTCAGGTTTTTGATGAACATTACTATGAAGACCTTGATGGAGGAATTTTAGAAGCCTTTGGAAAAATGTTTCACAATAATTTAAAAATTTTCTTGTACCCTAACAAAGGAAAAAATGGAAATATCATAAATAGTGAAAATCTAAAACTCGAAAATAGAATGAAAGAGTTTTACAAATTTTTTAAGTATAACGGAAAAATTATTGATATAAAGGATTTTGAAATTAAATATTTAGATATTTTCTCAAGAGAGGTATTAGAAATGATAAAACAAAAAAATAAGAACTGGGAAAAATATTTACCAAAAAAAATTCCTGAAATTATCAAAAAAAATAAAATGTTTGGGTTTAAATAACCTTTAAGATTTGATTTGAGTGTTCCTTAGTTTTTACTTTAACAAACAAATAACTAATTACTCCTTTTTCATTAATAATGAATGTCATTCTATGTATGCCATCATATTCTTTACCCATAAATTTTTTTTTACCCCAAACACCGAAGGATTTTATTAATTCCTTATTAACATCAGCTAATAAAGGAAAGGGAAGGTCAAATTTCTGATGGAATTTCATTTGTGCATTTTGATTATCTCCACTAACACCCAATAAGCAATAACCTTTATCAATCAGTTCCTTAAAATTATCTCTTAAATCACAAACTTCGGCTGTGCAGCCTGGTGTATTCGCCCTTGGGTAAAAGAAAATAATAATTTTTTTTCCAATGTAATCAGAGTCACATCGAATTGTACCGTTTTGGTCTTTTAAACTAAAATTTGGTAACTTATCACCTACTTTTAAAGTATTCATATTTCAAAATTTACTATAAAAATAGTGACCAAAAAAGAAAAAATAAATTTTATAATTGAAAACTTAGGCAAATTATTTCCTAAAATACCTATTCCATTAAATCATAAAGATGAGTATACTCTTTTAATTGCTGTTTTACTTTCGGCGCAAAGTACAGATGAGAGAGTTAATAAGATAACTCCTATACTATTTTCTAAAGCAAGTACACCAAGAGATATGATTTTATTGTCAATTGATGAAATAAGACAAATAATAAAACCTATAGGGCTATCACCTTCTAAATCTAAAGCTATTTATAGATTGTCGAGAATTCTTATTGATAAACACGACGGTAGGGTTCCAAGAACATTCAAAGAGTTAGAACAACTCCCAGGTGTTGGACATAAAACAGCAAGTGTAGTTATGTCTCAAGGATTTGGATTTCAAACATTCCCAGTTGACACCCATATTCATAGATTAATGTATAGATGGGGACTATCCAGTGGGAAAAACGTTAAAATTACGGAACGCGATGCAAAAAGACTTTTTCCAAAATCTAAATGGAATGATCTTCATCTCCAAATTATTTTTTATGGAAGGGAGTTTTCACCAGCTAGAGGGTGGTCCAAAGAAAAAGATTTTATAACTATGAAAATAGGAAGAAAATCTTTTTTAAAAGAAAGAACTTAGGGGGGAATTCTATTTTTTGTTCTGTTTTTTTAATTTATTTGATGATAACGCTTTAGAAAATGCTAAAATACGTTTTATAGTAATCTCCTTAGGACCTATATTTTTTGATTTACTTTTATCCAATCTATAATACACTTTAAAATAAAACGTAAAATCTAGATAAAAATTATATCATGCAGATAAAGTTATGTTATTTTCAATAATTAACTTTCTTAGATTAATAATTGCATATCTCATTCTCCCAAGAGCAGTGTTTATACTTACACCTGTTGCTTCAGATATTTCTTTAAAGCTCATCTCCTTATAAAGTCTCATATCTATAACTTCCCTTTGGTCTTGAGGTAATTTTATAATTATTTTTTGTAGGTCATTCAAAATCTGTTTATCAATTAAATTTCGCTCTACTGAGGGGTTTTCGTCTTTAATCAATTGGAAAATGTCAAATCTATCATTTTTATCAAAGGAGGGAAACCTTTTATTTTTTCTAAAGAAATCAATAACTAAATTGTGAGCTATTCTCATTACCCATGGAAGAAACTTGCCCTCTTCATTATATACACCTCTTTTCAGTGTTTTGATGACTTTAATAAAGGTTTCCTGAAACAAGTCTTCTGCATTGTCTTTATTTAAAACCTTAGAGTAAATAAAATTATATAACTTGAATTTATGTTTATTGACTAAAACTTCTAATGATTTTTCACAACCGTTTATATAGTTGTTAACTAAATAAGCATCATCAAGTAATTTAGAATTATCCATACACTAACTTTAAACATTAAAATTAAAAAGTAGAATTGTGTATAGGCGTAGATTTTTATTTATTCAAAGATATAAAATAATTTTTAATTTTAAATTAAGTCTTTTTTTATATTTATTTTTTATAAAATTCTGTATTAGTATATAATGAAAAATGTTAAAAATAATCTTGTTAATAATAACATTAAGATAAGAGGAGCACGGCTTAATAACTTAAAAAATATTGACTTAGACATAAAAAGAAACACTCTCACGGTTATTACTGGACTATCGGGTTCAGGTAAAACAACTTTAGCTTTTGATACTCTTTATGCTGAAGGACAAAGAAAATACATTGAAAGTCTATCATCATATGCAAGGCAATTTATGGGTAAAATAAACAAACCTCTCGTAGACAAGATTGATGGAATATCTCCAGCTATTGCAGTTGAACAGAAGATTAATTCTACAAACCCAAGATCAACTGTTGGAACCAAAACAGAAATATTTGATTATATAAGACTATTATACTCAAGAATAGGCGAAACATTTTCTCCAAAGTCAAATGAAATTGTAAAAAAGGATACAGTGAATGATGTTTTAGAGTATTTAAATTCTCAACAAATTAATTCTAAATATATTATTACATGCAAACCTAAAATATTAAAAAACAACAAATCTAAATTTGTTAAAAAGTTATTATCACAGGGTTTTGCATTGGGTTACTTAAACCAAGAAATTATTAAGCTAAGTGAAATTAATGAAAAAGATTTTGAAAATTTTGAATTAGTAATTGAGAGAATAATACTAAGTAATGACAAAAAAGAAATATATAATCTAGCAGATTCTATTGAAATTGCATTTTTTGAAGGAAATGGAAGATGTGATTTAATTAATCTTGATAATGGTAAAACAAAATCATTCTCAAATAATTTTGAAAGAGATGGAATTGTTTTTCCAGAACCAAACGAACAGTTTTTCAGCTTTAATAACCCATATGGAGCGTGCAAGAAATGCCAGGGATATGGAGATATAATAGGTATTGATTTGGATCTTGTTGTACCTAACAAAAATTTATCAATATTTGAAGGTGCAATAATCCCATGGAACGGAAATTCATTTAAAAAGTACTTCAATGATTTGATAAATAATTCTCATAAATTCTCTTTACCAATTCATACCCCCTTCCACAAGCTGAATGAAAATCAAAAAAAGATAATTTGGGAAGGTAATGAATACTTCAAAGGCTTAAATTTCTTTTTTAAAAAAATAGAATCAAAAACTTATAAAATTCAAAATCGAGTCTTATTATCTAGATATAGGGGAAAAACTAAATGCAATGAATGCAACGGTTCTAGACTTAGAAAAGAAACTGAAAATGTAAAAATGAATAATAAAAGTGTTCCTCAACTTCTAAAACTTAGTATTAATGAACTTGCAAAATTCTTTAATGAATTTAAACTTGAAAATGAAAAAAAAGAAATTGCAGAAAATATTCTTTATGAAATTAAATCTAGAATATCATTTATGCAAGATGTTGGTTTAGGTTATTTGACATTGAATAGAAGGTCTAATTCACTTTCGGGAGGAGAATCTCAAAGAATTAATTTAGCTACATCTTTAGGGAGTAGTTTGGTTGGTGCTATGTATATTTTAGATGAGCCAAGTATTGGACTCCACTCAATAGACAATAAAAAACTAATCAAAATCTTGAAAAAATTAAAAAAACTAGGGAATACTGTTGTTGTTGTTGAGCACGATGAAGGAATTATGAAAGAGGCCGATGAAATTATAGATTTAGGACCTTATGCTGGTATCAATGGAGGTGAAATTGTTGCAAATGGAAAATATGAAGACATTTTAAGAAGTAAAGAGTCAATAACTGCAATGTATCTTAATTCCGAAAAAAAAATAGTTTATTCAAAGTATAGAAAAAAAATAAAGCATAAAATTATTTTAAAAGGAGCTAGAGAAAATAATTTAAAAAATATTGATGTTGAATTTCCTTTGAATATGATGGTTGCAGTTACAGGAGTTTCTGGAAGTGGAAAAAGTACTCTAGTAAAAAAAATTCTTTATCCAGCAATTCTTAAAACTCATGATATATATAAGGAAAAGAGTGGTGAGTTTAAATCTTTAGAAGGGGACATAAATTTAATAAACCAAATTGAATACATTGATCAGAATCCAATTGGTAGATCGTCAAGATCTAATCCAGTCACTTATATAAAGGCCTATGACGATATTAGACAACTTTATTCAAAACAATCGCTAGCAAAAAGTAGAAATTACAAACCAAAACATTTTTCATTTAATGTTGATGGCGGTAGATGTGATAAATGCAAAGGAGAAGGTGTAATTATAATTGAAATGCAATTTATGGCTGATGTAGTATTAAAATGTGATGAATGTGACGGAAAAAGATTTAAAAAGGAAATTCTCCAAGTAAAGTTTAATGATAAATCAATAGACGAAATTTTAGAAATGACTTTAGACGAGGCGTTAAGTTTTTTTGAAAAAAATAATGAACATAAATTAATAAATAAATTAATGCCTTTGAAAAAAGTAGGACTAGGTTATATTACTTTAGGTCAGTCTTCAAGTAATATATCTGGCGGTGAAGCACAAAGGATAAAACTTGCTTCATTTATTGGAAAGGGAGACAATAAAAATAAAATTCTTTTCATATTTGATGAACCAACTACTGGTCTTCACTTCCATGATATAGATTATTTAATTAAATCGTTATTCCTTTTGATTGGGAATGGACATTCGGTAATTATAGTTGAACATAATCTAGACATGATTAAATGTGCTGATTATATTATTGACCTAGGACCAAATGCTGGAATTGATGGAGGTAAACTTATAGCATCAGGAACTCCAGAAGAAATTGTAAAAATCAATGACTCTCACACTGGGAAATTTTTAAAAGAAAAATTAATTTGAATTATAAATTCAAATCATTTTACTTTTGTTTTCTATTTGTTTTTAAAAAAAGAATTTAATTCATCAGATAAATTCAAGAAATAAGAAATTGATAAATAGGTGATTAGTATTAGTATGCACTTAAATATTAAATTAACTAAAAAATCAGCTGATATATTAAAATTATAGAATAGAAGATTTGTTGATATAATTAAAGCTGAAATTAAAATTGTCTTTTTTGAAAATGGCTGAATTTTAAATTTTAACATCACAAAAATTAGCTTTAAAACATTAAATAAAATGATAATAATCATAGTCGATATGGCGGCACCAATAAAACCAATTTTATTTATAAAATAAATATTAAGGAAAATTACCCCCATTGCAGATGAAATAGAAAATAAAGGGACTGTGTAGTAGTATTTTGAATTTGTAATTATGCTGTTCACGCAACCAACTAAAGCACTTGACAATTTGGATATAGATATATAAAATACGACGGGTATTGCGAGTTTAAATCCAGCATCTAAATTAAGAGAGTAAATTATTTCATATATATCTTCAATATTAGAGCAAATTAATACCGATATAAAACCAGATATCAACAATAAATTTGAAGAACTTTTTTTATATAATCTTTCCAATTCTGTAATATTATTTTTATTTATTGTCTCTGCAACCATAGGATTCAATATTTGGAAAAGTGCTCTCGATGGAGCATCTATTATTGCAGCTATAAAAATCGCAACCTTATAATACGCTACGAACTCATCTTGAACAAGTTTTCCAAGCATTGCTGCATCAACATCAATTATAATGCTTGCTCCAAAACCCGATAGAAAAATTAAAAGACTATAATATAAAATCTCTTTTATGTTTGAAGGAATTGCAATTTTAAAATCAGGTCTATAAATTGAGAGACTATATAAAATAATGATAATCA
>CEVS01041506.1_pt1 | contig 11892 bp, 17 predicted proteins | sample 361571 | NCBI WGS metagenome assembly CEVS01 (sample SAMEA2623850, study PRJEB7988) | marine metagenome | isolation source: saline water (ENVO:00002010), including | reverse complement strand
TTGATGGAACTCAAATTAGACCTAAAACTTTTGGAAAGTAAAGCACTTAACCTTCATTCTGATACAAATCTTGAATCGGAAGAGCCTATGGAGGCTTTGGAATGAGCATAAAAGACACATTCTTAAAGGGTCTTGAATATATTCTCGGCTTGCACGGTGTATTGCACATTGTTGAATTTGGCGTAGCCATGTATGAAGAAGCATACATCACAGCCAGTTTTGCAGCATTCGGGGCAATCACGATGCTCTTAGGCTCATACTTCTTAGGACACAATCACCACCATAACCACCCTCATGTTGAGAACCATTAAATAGGTCATCGCATAACAATTAGTTAGTGAGAACCATGCGAACTAATCATATTTATCATGAGAATTGTTTGGTTACATTAGACCGCATGGAAGATGAATTTTTACCCTTGACTGTGACCAGCCCACCCTATAATGTAGATTTGGGAAATAATAAGCACAATCAAGATAAATCCTATGATACTCACGATGATAATCTAACTCATGAAGCATACATGGAATCAATGAAAGAAATTTTCACTAAGATTCATCAAAAGACACAATCAGGTGGCCGATGTATAATTAACATCGGTGATGGGAAGAATGGGAGAATTCCGACTCATTCCGACTATATCCAAATGATGAGTGAAATCGGATGGTTGCCGATGGCTAATATCGTTTGGAATAAAAGAAATGTTTCAGGCCGAACCGCTTGGGGTTCTTATGGTTCACCTTCTGCACCCTCACTTCCACCACCTTTTGAATATATTATGGTTTTTGCTAAAGATTCCTATAAATTACCTCAACCTGCTAACAAGGCTGAATTGATTGACATTACCAAAGAAGAGTTTGTTGAGTGGTCGTTAGCACTCTGGGATTTCAAAGGCGCAAGTCGTAAAAAGATTGGACACCCTGCACCATTCCCTGTGGAACTTCCTTTGCGTTGTGTCAAGATGTTTTCATGGGATACATCCATAGTTTATGACCCATTTATGGGTTCAGGCACAACCGCTTTGGCTTGCCTTCAAACTCGCAGAGAATATATCGGTTCAGAAATATCGGAAGCATATATTACATTAGCAAATAATAGGATTAGAGAAATAACAGGAGATGAAGAAGAATGAAAGGATTTGATTACAGCCACAAACAATTTTTTAAGCACAAAGAAACGAAGCAAATAGTTTTCCTCGTGATTTATCAAGGCCCTGCTACCACAGTCGCAGATTACAACACTCACGAATGTATGAATTACAAAAATTCAGATTTCAAAGAACAATTTGAATCTATTAAACCACCATTCCCTTGTAAAACTCCTCTAAAGTGCAACCCTCAATTTGAAAGCAAATGGCATTGTGTTCAATGTTCTACACAGGAGGAATCACAATGAGCCGTAGTCCTGAATTAGATAATTGGTTGTCGGCATGGAGTGACCAAATCCGTGATTGGGAAGAAGAAACAGGTAAAATTTTCTTAGGTGAAAATCGTTTGGAGATTACATCTCGTGGACGCTTTGAAAGATGGTTGGATAAGCACAATCATAAAATGGAACTACTAAGAACAATTAGTAGTTTCTCCGCCGCATTATTTAGTGGAATTGTATTGATGGTTTTGGTGTTGTAAATGACAGATATTAGAAAAGACATGGATAAAAAGTTAGCCCTGAAGTTGAAGACTTTAGAAAGAGAAAACCGACAATTAAAAATCAAACTTAAACAAATAAAAAGAATTTTGAGATGATACTATGAATGTAATTGCATTAGATATAGAAACCAAAAATTTAGATATGGGAGCCGAAGGATTGGACTTTGGAAATCCAAAAGGATGGGAAGTTTCATGTGTATCAATTTATCACCCCACCGCAGGAGCATTTAATTATGCACAATGGGAGTCATTACCCGCAGAAGTGATGGAAAAATTCACAGTTATGTCTTTTCAACAATTAAAAGAGGATTTGCAGACTTGGTGGGATGATGGATATACCTTAATTACTAAGAATGGAAATAACTTTGACTTGCCAATTATTTCTAAGCCAATTGCAGACGGAGGTTGCGGAGTAGGAAAGATAATTAAACAATATGTAGATGGGGATGACATCACAGAAAGGCATTTAGATTTGCAGACATATTTAGAAGATGCCACTTTTGGAGTTCGCTTTAGCCTCCAAACACTTATCAAATCAGTTCTTGGAGCAGATGAGTCTAAACTAATGGAGGCCAAATTCGCCCCGCAAGCGTGGGCAGAAGGAAATTATGCAGAAGTTATCCATTACTGTGAAGAAGATGCAAGATATACTTATCAAGTTTGGCGAGTGGCACGAGATAGAGGATTTCTTCAAGCATCAGGAAAAAATTCTGAAGGAAATTATGAAGAATGTTATGTTCGCATTCGTTGGTAAGATTGAAATAGACAAAGACCATATGATAGGTCATGTCCGACATAAAAGACTATCCTAAATCACTGGTAGAACGACAATTTACCAAACTACAAAAACACTTATTGACTGACTACAAAGAAGAGGATGACGAGGCATTTAGTGGAACCATCCGAACAGAAGTTATGGAGATTGTGCAGAAAAACACTCCAATAGGAAAAATCTTGGATGAAGAAGGATTTGCCTTAATCGTTGTTAAAATTATTGAAGATTTACACGATTGGGTAATGGAAACATTAGATGGAATTGATAGTGATTTACTCAAATTATTCTTAGTTGATTTTGTGCAACAAGTCATCCATAACACATTTACAGTTTCGCCTTCTGACCCACCTTTTGACCCTATGTATGGTTGATGTTAAATAGGTAATGATACAAACCTAATTGGCATTAACTCAAGGGGTGAAAAAATAAAGAGTCAATTTCTGCTACTTGTAAGCCCTATGGAGGGCCGTAATACGGAGAATGAGATAGACTAAATAGTTGAAAGCAGACAAATCGTGCGAATAACACCAACGGCTGTGGACAACAAAATACTTAGTATAGGAATACGACCTTGTGAAGATTCGCAAGGGTAAAAAACATTGAAAAATGGTAATCTACGAGTAGTGTAAGAAAGATAAACCAACAATCCCAGTAGCGCAATCCTATGCTAACCTATTCACAATATCACAAGGGGTCAAAATATGAATTACAATATGCCCCCCACTTATCCACATATGTTCAGTATGTGGAATTTATTATAAGTCGGGGTGGCTGAGTGGTTAAAGGCGCAGGGCTTAAATTCCTGTTCATAATGATTCGCAGGTTCAAATCCTGCCTCCGACACTTTATGTTAAATAGGTATTGTAATACATACAATATGGAGGAAAGAAGCAGCATAGGTAATCCTCACTTCCTATCTTTGTCTGTTTGGTGCGTGGAAGACCTCTCTTCGTTTGTCACACATCCACACACCCCTCCACTCATATTCAAATAGTTAAAAATACAAGGTGTAGTCTGTGTCCAATGAATACGATGAACAAATTTATGAAATTTTGTTCTTAGCACAGGAAGACGATAACCAACCAGGTTACCGTGTCAAGCCTGAAGTTATGGATATAATTTTACAGCATTTTCCCGAAGGAGAACTCATATTGAGCATGGATAATGTCATGTCAAGTGTTTTAATTTGTGCATCAGACCTTCAATTTTATTTAGAATCACAGATGGATGAGATAAACCCCGAAGAAGCGAATGATTTCGTTATGAAGGTTTTAACCACAGTATTGGGAATCAACAGAGTATGGAAATTCATTGAAAGCCATTACGAAGATTCCAATGTATTGTCAGAATATATTTAAGAACAGGAGTGATTATTTTGACTCGCCCAGACGAACAAGATAGAGATAGACATAAAGGAAAAAAGAATGGCAAGAAAACAACTTTCAAAAGAGAGGACAAATCGTGGAGGGCAAATCAGAAAAACCACAATCCTAATGCAGAGGATGAGATGGAAGATTTGATGCTTCGTTTTAACCAACAATATAAGTGCAAAAAGTGTCAAGGTATTTCATCCATTTACGCCCCTGAATGCACAACTTGTGGAGAACCCAACCCACACCCAGCCACCCACACCCACTAATGCTTATATAGGTAATCTTACAATCACTTAAATACGAAGTGATAAATATGCCGAGAGAAGTAGTAAATATGGTAGCCTCAACACAGTATTGCCGTTCATTGGACATCAATGATATAGCAGATACTTTGGAAATTGATTATGAACAAGAACAGTTCCCTGGAATGGTTTATCGGGTAGCAACCCCGAAAGTCTGTCTTTTGTTATTCCGAAGCGGAAAAGCAGTAGCCACAGGAGCCAAGTCAGCAGAGGATGTTGAAACAGCATTCCGACATTTGCATGGTGTTCTAAAGGAAAATGAGTTTTTGACCGCAGATAACGAATTTGATGCAGAAGATATTGAGATTTCCAATTTGGTCATCACACACGATTATGAACAACCTGTGGACTTGAACCGACTCATTATTTCCTTGCCTTTTGACAAGTGTGAATACGAGCCTGAACAATTTCCAGGATTGATTTATCGGCTTGACAACCCACAGGCAGTTTGCCTCATCTTCTCAAGCGGAAAGTGTGTTATCACAGGCACTCGTTCTGTTGAAGATTCAAACAGGGCTGCTGACCTCATGGATGCAGACCTAACGGCAGTTCTAAGTTAAATTTAAGTAGTCGTAGGGTTTATGTATAATCATGAACCAAAACGCACTTATGGTCGGAACCGCAGTAGGGACAGTTATTGGCTTGCCAATTGTCGCACAATACACCATTACTCAATGGAAAGCAAAGAAGACATTGATGTGGATTGCAGGTGGAATTTCTACCGCAGCATTGGCATCAGCATCGTATTGGTATCTAACTCAATACGGCAAGCAAACATTCGCAGGTGAAGGACACCGACACTACGACCCAAAGACTAAGAGTTTCAACGCCCCTGCACCACCCTCTACATCAGGCCGAGAATTTTTGTCGGAAGCACGAGTTTTGGAACTAATTCGTCAAAACCCTAACACTATCTTTAGCATTCAATTTGAAAAGCGTGATGGAACACTTCGCAACATGACCGCAAGAACTGGAGTTTGGAAAGGACCTGGAGGAGATTCAAGCAACCCTCGTGTTTCAGGCCGTGGAATGGCATATGACCCAAGCGAATACAACCTCAAGACTGTTTTTGATATGCAAAAAGGACAATACCGACACATTGGAACAGACCGTGTTACCAAGATTACAATCGGTGGACGCACATACAGCACCACATCCGCACAATAAACATACTTAAATAGGTCATTGACCTATGTAATAGCATGGTTGGAAACATGAATAAATCTATTCGTTCACCTTGGTTTGAGGTAGCCGCAGATTATCCTGACTTGATAAATCCAGGAGTTCGTGTTGGACAAACTGACCAAACAGGAACAATCGGAGATATGGTAAATCTCTTTTCAGAAAGATTTGAATATCTTCACAAGGTTATCTCCAAAGATTTAGGATTCAAAAGAACCTACAAAATTGCTGAATTGAATAAGCAAAAAATGGCATTCAAAAATAGGCCGTGTAATGTTATCGGAATCATAGTTGATATTCGCCGAACAAAATCTGGAGGGCGTATGGTAGAATTAGAGGACAAAACAGGAAGAATTACTGTATTTGTGCGAAAAGAAGACCCAGCCGCAGGAACTTTACTTTTAGACGATGTTATCGGAGTCACAGGTAAATTTTCCGAAGATGGAAGGATGTTTTGGACTGACCGAGTTCAATATCCTGAAGTATTACCAAACAACCAAAATCGGGGCGGATTAGATTTTGACCCCGTATCTATTGCATTCGCTTCTGACATCCATATGGGTTCAACCAAATTTTTGGAAAAGGATTGGGACCGCATGATGGAATGGATGAATTCAGAACACCATGTAGCCAAAAACATAAAGTATCTTGTTTTATCTGGGGATGTTGTTGATGGAGTAGGCGTTTATCCAGGACACGAGAAAAACATTACTATGTTGGATGTATATGACCAATATGAGTTTTGTGCCAGAAAGTTAGATGAATTACCTGAACATATTACTCCGATTATATTACCAGGAAATCACGATGCAGTTAGACCTGCTGAACCACAACCTCAATTAGAACCACTTATTCAACAAAGGTTTAATTCCGCAGTTCATGTAGGCAACCCTGCCAGAATTGAATTATCAGGAATTGATGTATTGTCTTATCACGGTAAAGGCATTGACGACATGGTTCCTCGTATGGCTCATGTCACCTATGAGCGTCCAGCAGAAGCCATGAAAGAAATGCTAAAGAAAAGGCATTTGGCTCCTATGTGGGGTGAAAGAAACGCTCTTTCGCCAGAGGAAGAAGACCAAATGTTGATTCGGGAGCAACCCGATGTTTTCGTGACAGGACATACTCATGCACACCAAATGGAATGGTATAGGGGAATCCCATTAGTTGTATCTTCTACATTTCAAGGCGAAACTGACTTTATGCAGATGCTTGGATATAAGCCAAAAATGGGATTGTTATCTGTCTATAACATTCAAAACCGAGAAATGAAGGCATTTAATTTTCACGAAGAGGAAGAAACCCAAAACTTAAGTAGCAACGACCAGAAAGAGTTGCTATGAACCGAACTATGATTTTGGGCGGTGTCCTACTTACGGCAGGATTTATTACACACGCTAATTTTACAGAACCTATCAAATACGACCAACTTGGTTCAGCATTAGGAGGCGTTTGTCTGTTTGTAGGGGCCTTTTTGCTTTGGAATGGATATGTAGCAAACTATAATGATGACATAGGATTTGCACTACTTGGTTAAATAGGTAGCAACATAAGTTACTATTGAAGATTCTCTGAATCTCAAGAGGCAATTAAAATGACCAAGTGTGCTTGTGGCAAAGAATTCAGATTAGGTCCAGGCCAAGGCCATAACCGACTTTATGACAAACATTGTTCTCGTTATTGTCAAATCTATTATGAAAACCCAGATAAATATCCTGATGTATTAAAATCAGATTCTAAACACCATAAAAATCAATGGGTAAAGCCTAAAATTGAAGTTAAGTGTGATGCTTGCGAAAAAACTCTATTATTAGCACCCTATGAAAAAGAAGGGAACAAACATTTTTGTAGCAAGTCATGTTGGCGTGAATTAGTCACCACTAAAAAAGGAATGATACATTGGACAGTCCTAAAAATTGTAAAATTATATGGACCCATTTCCGCCAAAGGGGTTGCAGAGCGTTATTGCACAAATAACACCATTATGACCAGTAGAACTGCCGCAAACATCCTTAAGTTATTTCGTGCCAGAGGTATTGTAGAGTGGATAGAGCCTCCGATTGAAAATCTAAGTAGTCCAACCACATACAAAATTAAAACCGACATACCGCTTGGAATAGTTGTTAAAAATAAAATTAAACTCAACAGTTAAATAACAAGGAAGACTTTCTAATACTATGGATAGGCAACAGAAACTTGAGGCTTTGCTATTCGCTGCCGATTATGAGAAGTTTTTGATTACTTTAAGAACTTGGGCAAATACCACAATTATTTCAAAAGTAAGACCCTTAATGGTAGCCTCAACAGACCTTATCTTTTCTTATCCTGTATCATATTCCTCCGCCACCCCATTACAAAGATGGCAACATATAACTAAACGAAATATATATCAATTGATGAACCGAAAATTAAGGAACATTGGAAATCTACATCAGATGGAATGGTTGGAACCAGCACTACACACAGATTTTTTAGAAAGTTTAGATGCACGAACTCTTGACTTTATTGAAAAAAGAAAAAATGAAGAAAAAGCAAAATCTCCAAACACCAAAGTTTCCCCCGTCCAACACCCAATTTATCGTTATTTACCATCTTATTTGCATGATGGAAACTGGGTAGATAATCATGGAAAAACATTAACAGATTATAGAGATGAGATGACTCGTGAAATTTTAGATATTGCTGAAAATCAAAAAGATACTGATTATGTAGGTAAATCAGTTTCTACCTACCTAACAACACCCATATTCTCACCACCTTATTTCAGGGCTGATTCCGAAGAGAAACCACATAAACCAAGACTCATCAAAAGTAACCCTTCAAAAACTAATTGGAATTACCTTCTTAATGGGTGGGAACCCATTTTACAAAACATTGGAACTTTAGAAATGGGTTTTCAGCCTCAACATCTTAGATTGTTGGAACAAACGGAAAAAAATTCAGACCGAATGAGATTAGATGATTTATTAAAAGAGATGGTATTTATTCTGGAAATCTTTGAGTTAGACGAAAAAGTTTTAGAGTTAGCAGAGTTTGAAATAGAATCTCGTTATCAAAGTGATGATTTGGATGAGGATAGCATGAGAGAGATTTGGAACGAGAGCATCCAAGAAGAGTTGGGTGAAGAGGAGTTGTTAAGATTTGAGGACTATCCTGAAGAGTTTCAATCTGATTACCCATTTTCAGAATTTTTAGGCGACCTTAATTGGAGTGATGAAGAATTAGTTAGAGGCCACGGTAACAAAATCAAATGGATATACAATAAGGATTCCATCTTTTTAGACCCAAATACAGCACCACACCAAATTCATGCACCTTCGCCATTCTCTAAACAATATGCACCATACCAACTAAAACTGGGAAAAAGTGATATACCCAAATACAGTTCAAGAGACAAAATATGGAAAGAACCTGAATATAACCTCATTGGAATGCGATGGGGAGGTTACGCACACACCAATACATTTCCTATTGCCTCGCACCAAGTAAATGAAAATCCTTCCAACGACTCTACATTTATACCTATTAACTTACCATTAGGACCCATAGAACTTGCTGATAAAGTGAAAAGAGGATATGACAATAATTTGAACAACTTATTAACAGCACCTACCGATATAGTTATGGATATGGAGGCAGGATATGGCAATTTAGAAATAACCTATTCACTCAAAAGAGAAGTTCCTTGGGAACCCGTGGTAATAGGACTCCATGAATGGACTACATATTCTCAAGCCGCAGCAGCATCAACAGAAGCAACTGAAGATATAGACGAAGAGGCAGTAGAAGCAGTAGGAAAGCACCTAATGTTTGAAGATGGCGTAGGATTACACGATTTATATCTCAATCTAAACATTCAATTCACACGAGGACACAACCGACCTATCAACTTTGTGCTTGGAATACCTCAAAAGATACTTGATTTAAGCACAAATTAAGCACATTAAGCACAAACCACTACAACCCCTCAAAAATGGCACATAGGGTCTTGAAACCATAACCTATACCAAAAAAACACAAATCCACGGTCTTGGAGTCTTTAGAGTAGTATAGTGTTTTCGGAAGCATTAAATAGGTCAGCCGATAAGACTGTCATATGCCGAAAGTGAAATTGCTACCTCACGAACTTGTGTGGTGCAAACAACACGCAGAAAAGATTGTTGAACATTACGCCAAGAAATATGGAGACAAAGGTTCAGGGTCATACAACCACAACAAAGTTAGTAGTAACTTAGTAGGAGTCAAATCAGAAGTCGCTACACAAGTATGGCTTATGAGGAATAAATTTCCCCGAAACGACATAGAGCGTAATTATGAGGATTTCACCAATAATAAGTTGAAAGGAGATATTAACCTATATGGGCGTAGTTTGGAAATCAAAGGCTTAAGACCTCACCAATGGGACAAGTTCAAAAGATGCATTCCACCACGACAACTTAATCATTATGTTAAAGATGATGCCATAGTGATATGGACTACTGCCACAGGTGATGATAAAAACAAAACAGTTCATCTTAAAGGTTGGAATTATGCTCACGAAGTCAAAGATAAAGGAGTCTTCCGCCGAACCATTTGTGATAACATTTGGTTAGAGTCAGATGATGATATGAGAGAGATGAGTGACCTAATCACGGTCTTGAAGCCTTGACCGACCCCCTCCCAAAAACGAGGATTGTTTTTCGTGCGGAAGCACCTATCCTAATTATGATTCACAGAATAACACAGAGAATCTCTCTTTACCCACTACATCAGTTCTTGTCAGAGCCTTCCTCAATAGTGGTTCTTGAAACAACAGGCTTGGAGGGAATACCTTAGTATTTTCCGAAGCAGCATCAAAGGGAACATTCTTTTCTAAGCCACTTCCGTTCCACATTTTTCTTCCTGTATCAGCCCATACATCAGGCACAGGATTTCCAGCCAAAATATGTTTCATAAATCCTTTAGTGCTGAATCCAATAATTTCTACAAATGGTTTTTTACCTGCTGCAAATATCTTTTCTAATTTTCTTTCTTCTACTTTACCAAGCCCTGACCACGAAGTTCTGAAACCCACATACAAATCCCACTTGAGATTATCTTTACCATAATAAGTAGGTTGCATAAACATACCTGCACCACTTCTTGTTCCTTTCACATCAATAGTTAGACCTTCAACTATGAAATCAGGTTGAGAAGAATCTCTCTTCACCATAGGCACATGAACATAACTTACACCTAACTTTTTGAGGTATTTCTCATATACCAGTTCCATCAAAAAACCAATCCAAGCATCTTGCCGTTTCTGTTTTCTTGAACGCCTTCCCGCTACATTTTTATCAGAACTTTTTTGTTCTTGAAAAACTCTGTTCAACTCTTTCGCTTCCGCTATTATTTCCTTATCAATTTCTATCCTCATATATCTCTCCTCGTCCCGTGGGATGAACACATAGTATATAAAGGATTGGGTAAATTACCCATGATAATCCATCCTCATAGGGGTTGGATTTATTTTCACAAATATGCTTTTATCTCTATCCACCCTCACATGAGATAGGTTTAATTCCAACATTAGCATTCGTATTTCGTTCACTTTATCCTTTTTCGTATTGTCGCTCATGAAATTATAATATAATCAAGAGTATATAAAGGAGAAAAAATACATGACCGTATTCGTTATATAGGTCGCCTTACAATCACTAACTATGAAGGTCGGCTACGCTTGTATCAACCAAACACTCGGCGGTAGTTGTGACCGCACTTTCAAAGAAACAGGCTCCCGATGCGGTGCTTGCTACAAATGTTTGGGTGGCAAAGCCAAACACAAGATTTACACCAACCGCACTTGTATTCAACGCACTTTTGACATTGACATCGTAGCGCAGAAGATTGAGGATAATCTTACAGATTTGCTCACCATCTTACGCTGGAATGAAGCCAACGGCATTACATTTATGAGGCTATCATCAGAAATGTTTCCATTCATGTCGCACGAAACTCTTGGTTATGACCCCACCGATTTACCCAATGCTGACACCGTATTATCATTACTTACTCAAGTAGGCGACTATGCTCGTGAGCATTCACATCGCCTTACCACACATCCTGGCCCTTACAATGTTTTGGGTAGCACCAACCCTGACACAGTTCGCCGCACCGTCAATGACCTCAATATGCACTCTCGTATTTTTGACCTTATGGGTTTTGAGCCATCTCACTATAACAAGATTAACATTCATATCGGGTCGGGTGCTGGCGACCATGACGCTACCATTGTTCGGTTCATCAATAACTTCGCACTTCTTGACCCCAATTGCCGCAGCCGTTTGACATTAGAAAATGACGACAAGGCTCGTATGTATTCAGTTGCTGACTTAATGACTGTTCACAATGCCACAGGCATTCCTATTGTATTTGATTATCACCATCACGGTTTCTGCACAGGTGGCTTGAGCGAATCAGAGGCACTTGCACTTGCAGTTAGCACTTGGCCTGACGGTATCACACCCGTTGTCCACTATTCCGAATCTCGTGTTTTAGAGCAAGGTGGCGACAAGCCATCTCCCGCACATTCCGATTTGTGTTATGGCCCTATGAATCTTTACGGTCAAGATGTTGATGTTATGATTGAGGCT
>CEVS01102225.1_pt1 | contig 11910 bp, 10 predicted proteins | sample 361571 | NCBI WGS metagenome assembly CEVS01 (sample SAMEA2623850, study PRJEB7988) | marine metagenome | isolation source: saline water (ENVO:00002010), including | reverse complement strand
AACAAAAACTAAGTTCAATTTTGGGTATATTTATATTATTAAAGAATCAACAAATGTTAAACATTGTTATTTTTGGAAAACCTGGCGCAGGTAAAGGAACTCAAGCAGAATTTTTAAAATCCAAATATAATTTAATTCATATTTCTACTGGAGATCTATTCAGGTATCATATAAAAAATAAAACCTCCTTGGGATTAAAAGTAACTTCAATTTTAGAAAATGGAGATTTAGTTCCAGATAAATTAACAATAGAGATTTTAGAAAACGAGGTAAAAAAACACAAAAAAACAAGTGGTTTTATATTTGATGGCTTTCCTAGAACAATTAATCAAGCAAAAAAATTAGATGATTTTTTAAAGTCACTATCGATGCAAATAAGTTTCACGATCGCACTTGAGGCAGAAGACGAAATTTTGCTTTATAGACTTTTAAAAAGAGGTGAAACTAGTGGAAGGATTGATGACATAAATAAAGAGAAAATTTTGAATAGATTTAAAGAGTACAGTAACAAGACATTACCATTAAAGAAATTCTATTCAAAACAAAATAAATTTTTTTCGATTAATGGGGTTGGAGATATTAAAGTTATTTCTGAAAGACTAATTTCAATAATTGAAAATAGTTAAAATGACAGAAGATAATTTTGTCGATTATGTGAGTTTAAATCTTAGGTCTGGTAATGGTGGAAGAGGTTCTTCACATTTAAGAAGAGAAAAATTTGTAGCTAAAGGAGGTCCGGATGGAGGTGATGGAGGAAATGGAGGAGATATAATATTTAGAGGGGATGCAAACATTTGGACATTATATACATTTAAATTTAAAAAACATTTCAAAGCTGGACACGGAGGAGATGGGGGCAGAAATAAAAGAACTGGTAAGAAAGGTAAGGACATCATAATAAAAGTTCCATTAGGAACCACAATTATCGAAAAAAAATCGGATAAGCTTATAGCGGAAATCACAGAGAATAATAAAGAAATTGTTTTACTTAGGGGAGGACTGGGAGGAAGAGGTAATTGTTATTTTAAGTCGCCGACAAATAGAACCCCACGATACTCTCAGAAAGGAATATCTGGTGAGGAAATGATAATAACTTTAGAATTAAAGATTTTAGCTGATGTTGGGTTAGTTGGTTTCCCAAATGCTGGTAAATCAACCCTACTAGCTTCAATCACATCAGCAAAACCAAAGGTTGGTGATTATGAGTTTACTACTTTAAAACCAAACTTAGGAATTGTTGAATATAAAGATTTTAAAACATTTGTTGTTGCAGATATTCCAGGAATAATTGAAGGAGCATCCTCTGGAAAAGGTTTAGGACACTTTTTTTTAAGGCATGTAGAAAGAAACTCAATTCTACTTTTTTTAATCTCTGCTGAGCATGACATTCATAATAGGTTTTTAATTCTTAGAGATGAAATGTTAAAGTTTAACCCAGAATTATTAGATAAAAAATTCATTGTTGTTATATCAAAAATTGATCTTATTGAAGTTTCAAAAAGAAGTCTTTTTTTAGATAAAGTAAATAAAGATTTTAATTCAATTTCTGTTCTAGCTTTGTCTTCAGTAATCAACTTAGGATTGGATACTCTTAAAGATAAGTTATGGAAAGTTTTAAATTCCTCTCAAATTGAATAATTATTTTTTCTTTTTTCTAATTTTTTTAAACTTGTACAGTCAAAAAGAGTCCCCTTTTGAAAATCTAAATTTCATAAAAACTAAATCTAACAACAATAATAAAATCTACAAACAAGAGGTAGATAAATTGAGAACTTATGAAGCTTCTGAAATAGATATTATTGAAAAAGAAATTTTAGTAGCCACAAAATTTAGAGACTTAAAAAAAGTTATATTATTACTAAATAGGAAAATTGAAATTGAGGGAGAAAGTCCAGATTTACTTTATCAACTAGGAGGAACAAATGGGATCCTTGCTTACCAAAAAAAAAACTTATTTTCTGTTATTTATTTAAATGAAATGCTGAAAAGTTTTTCAAAAGCTTTAGATTTAGATCCAAATCATGTTCCAACCCTAGAAGCCCACATAGATGCACTTTATAGCGTGCCTAAAATTCTCGGTGGTGATAAAAAGAAAGCTATAAAACTTGCTGAAAGATTAAATCAAGTAAGTAAACTAGAGGGGCATTTATCCATGGCTATGATTTATTTCAAAAATGAAAACAATGAAATGTACAACCTTTATCTAAATAATTTTTTTAATGAATTATCAAGCCTATCGATTTGTGAAAGGGATAATTTAAAAATCTTTTTCTCAAAAAAGTCAAATAATTTTCCAATTAAAATTTCTCAGATAACTTCTTTTTTTGGAAAAGAAGTTGATTCAGGTTTGTGCGCTTTAAACTTTTATATGCAAGCTCCTAACTTTAAAAAAAATCTTTATTCGTTAGAATGGATTTATTATTTAAAATCTAAACTAACTTTTTTGAATGGTAATCGCGAGGAGTCAATTAGGTTAATAAATTTGTCCCTTGATTTAAACCCTGATTTTGAATTAAGTCAAACTTTTTTTAAAAAAAATTTTTAACATAAAATATGATTTTAATCTACTGTAATAAGAATTCACCAAGAATAGAATATACTTTTAATCATATTTTTAAGTTAATTCTAAATAAAAATTTCTCAATTACTAATTCAAAGTCTGAATTTATTGATTTTAAAGGATACAAGTTTAGCTATGCAAATGCTCCAATTTCTGAGGAGTTATTTTTCCAGTCAAATGGATTGCTTGAAGAAAGGGGATTAGAAAACCACGAAATAATAATATTTGAATGGGATAATTTAAAATGCTTTTTTAAAGTTGGCCAAAAATCTGCGATACCTTTTGATATTTTTTCAGCTATTTTCTTCTTGTTATCTAGATATGAAGAATACATGCCACACTCAAGTAATAATCATAGTCAATTTAGCCATCTTGAAAGCATTGCATACAAGGAGAATTTTTTAGAAATCCCTTTAATTGATGTTTGGATTGAAAAACTTATATCTGTATTAGAAAATAAAATAAAGTTAAAATGTAAATTCGATTCAAAAAATCAAATACCGTCAATTATAATCAGTTCATTACGTCCTTACAAGTACACAAACAAGTATCCTTTTGAATCTTTTATGAATTGGTTTAAAAATCTATTTAAGTTAAATCTGTGGGAAGTAATAGAACATTTACTTGTTTTATTAAAGATTAAAATAGATCCATGGGAGATTGATGATTATATAAAAGATTTATTATTAGATTCAAAAAATAAAGTTTTCTTTTTTTTTTCATTTTCCTCTGAATCATTTTTTAGGGATGAGACTCCTAAAACGAATGAAAATTTTAAAAAGTATATAAAAGATGTTCATGACAATTTTGAAATAGGTCTTTTACCTTCAAATAATGCACTCAAAAAGCTAAAAACTTTTGAATTGGAAAATTTTAATATCTCTAAATTAATTCACATTAAAATTGATAAAATTCTGCTTCAAGAAGGACTAAAAAAAATCAGTGAGGATTATAAAAATTCTCTTTCTTTAGACTACGCTAATGACTTTTCTATGGGTTATGTTGATGCATTTGGATACAGGGCTAGTACATCTTCATCGTTTTTTTTTTATGATCTTTCAAATGAAATTAAAACTAAACTTCTTGTCACCCCATTTGTTGCGCATCACAGATTAATTGACAAAATTAGTATAAGTGAAGTGGCAGATAAAATTCAAAGATTTAAAGAAATATCAAAAAGATTTAGTGGAAGTTTTTCTATTATCCTTAATAATGAGATTTTTGAAAATTCAGTCAGAAATGGTAAACGTAGATTACATTTTATATCTATCATTAAAAATTTAGGTATCCGATTTTAACACATAAATTGATTTCTAGTTATCTAATAAGTTTATAAAAAGAAATATCTTTAAAAAAATTAAAAATTAAAATGGATATTAAAAATTCTCAAAAAAAAGTTGATAATTGGATAAAAAAATACGGGGTAAGATATTTTGATATTATGACAAATATGGCAATTTTAACTGAGGAGGTTGGTGAAGTTGCAAGGGTAATAAGTCGAGAATATGGTGAGCAAAGCAAAAAAAATCAGGACGAATCTCTTAATTTATCAGAGGAACTATCAGATGTATTATTTGTGGTTTTTTGTATTGCTAATCAGACCAACATAGATTTACAGTCTGAATTTGATAAAAAATTAATTAAAAAAACAGTTAGGGATTCCATAAGACATAGTGAAAATAAAAAATTATTTTAAAATCTATGATTTCAGTTTTACACCCTAACAGAATTGTAAAAGTAGATTTATCCTTAACAGGTTCAAAAAGTATAACTAATAGACTACTTATTTTAAGGAGTATTTATCCATCACTAAAAATTAAAAATAAGTCTGAATCGCAAGACACAGTTGTCTTAGAAAATGCATTAAAATCCTCTAAGAATATAAAAGATGTTGGTCATGCAGGAACTGCAATGCGTTTTCTTACTGCTTACTACTCAATATTGAAAGACGGAGAAGTTATTCTAAAAGGTTCAAGAAGAATGCACGAAAGACCAATTTATCCTTTAGTTAATTGTCTAAAATTAATTGGTGCGGATATTAGTTATCTCGAAAAAGATGGTTTTCCTCCACTAAAAATTAGAGGAAAGAAATTAAGTTCTAAAAAGGTTGAAATTTCATCCAATGTGAGCAGTCAATTTATTTCAGCCATTTTGCTTATAGCTCCTAAATTAATAGACGGGTTAGTTATAGAATTAAAAGGAGAATTAATATCAAAACCTTATATAGAAATGTCCTTACATTTACTTAATAATTTAGGTATAAAAACGAGCTTCAAAAGTAACTTAATAAATGTAGGTTATTTAGAAAAAATTCAAGATACAAGTATTACAGTTGAGTCAGATTGGAGTTCTGCGTCATACTGGTATAGTATAGTTGCACTTTGTGAAAAAGCAGAAGTTAAACTTAACAATTTTTACGAAAATAGTATCCAAGGAGATTCAATTTTAATTAAATATTATAAAGCTCTAGGAGTTGAAACAAAATTTATAGAAAATAAAATAGTCTTAACTAAAATTAAAGATTTTTCATGTCCTAAAAATTTAAATTTAAATTTAGTAGATAGCCCTGATTTAGCTCAAACCATAGCTGTAACTTGTTTTGGACTTGGTATTAGCTGCTTTTTATATGGATTACAAACCTTAAATATTAAAGAAACAAAAAGATTAGTTGCATTAAAAAATGAATTAACAAAACTGGGAGCAAACTTAGATGTTACAGAAACGAGCCTTAAACTTTACAAGACAAGAGAGATTCAAAAAAATATTACAATAAATACTTATCAGGATCATAGAATGGCAATGTCTTTTGCACCTTTGTCACTCAAAATTCCAATTTTAATAGAAAATCCATATGTTGTAGTAAAGTCATATCCGAAATTTTGGGATGATTTAAAAACAGCTGGATTTATAATTGAGCCAATTTAAAAATATAATCAAAATATCTTGACAAGCGGATGTTTCAAAATGTATATTTGCCAAAAAAATAAATCAAATGAAATTATCAGATTTTAATTACGATTTACCCAAAAACTTACTTGCTGAGTTCCCTTCCGAAAATAGAGACGAATCGAGGCTAATGGTAATTAACAGAAAAGAACAGACGATTGAACATCATCAGTTTAAAGATTTAATTAACTATTTTGAAGAGGAAGATGTCCTTGTTATAAATAACACAAAAGTTTTCCCTGCTAGACTATATGGAAATAAAGAAAAAACTGGTGCTAGAATTGAAGTTTTTTTATTAAGAGAACTTAACAAGGAACAAAGGTTATGGGATGTTTTGGTTGATCCTGCAAGAAAAATAAGAATCGGCAATAAGCTCTACTTTGGAGATGATGACAGTCTTGTTGCAGAAGTTATAGATAATACTACTTCAAGAGGAAGGACTCTCAGGTTCTTATTTGACGGAACTTATGAGCAATTTAGGCTTAAACTTAATAGTTTGGGTGAGACGCCTTTGCCAAAATATATCAAAAGAGATCCGACTCCTGAAGATAAAGAAAGATATCAAACTATATATGCAAAAAATGAAGGAGCAGTTGCTGCTCCGACAGCCGGTCTACACTTTTCAAGACATTTGCTAAAAAAGATGGAAATAAAAGGTGTAAATATTGCTGAAATTACCCTACATGTGGGTTTGGGGACATTTAATCCAGTCGAAGTAGAAGATTTATCTAAACATAAAATGGACTCAGAGGAATTAATAATCAATCAACAGGCTGTAGATATAGTAAATGAATCAATTCAAAATAAGAAAAGGATTTGTGCAGTTGGTACTACTGTAATGAGGGGATTGGAAAGCTCAGTTTCCTCAATCAATACTTTAAAATCATACACAGGCTGGACTCATAAATTTATTTTTCCTCCTCATGATTTCGCAATCGCAAATTCAATGGTGACAAATTTTCATACACCAAAGTCAACATTATTAATGATGGTTTCTGCCTTTGCTGGCAATGATTTAACTAAACAAGCTTATAATGAAGCTATCAAAGAAAAATATAAATTTTATTCATACGGAGATGCAATGCTAATTCTCTGATTTTATGGAAAATAAAGATGATATACGGTTATTAAATTCAGAACAACTTGAACAGTTTTTTATTGACAATAATCAAAAAAAATATCGAGTTGATCAGGTTTTAGATTGGGTTTGGAATAAGGGTGTTGATAATTTTTCTCAAATGTCAAATTTATCAGATAATTTGAGAAATCTTCTTAATAAAGAGTTTGTTTTAAATAAACCAATTGAAATAAAATCTTATAAAAGTATTGATGGAACAATCAAGTATTCAATCCAACTTTTTGATAAAAATTTTATTGAAGCTGTATTAATACCTTCGAAAAATAGAATAACAGCATGCATATCATCTCAAGTTGGTTGCAGTTTAGACTGTAAATTCTGTGCAACTTCGAGGTTAATTAGAAAAAGAAATTTACTCTTTTATGAAATTTTTGATCAATTATTTTACTTAAATGAACAAAGTAAATTTTATTTTAAAAGAAAAATATCAAATGTTGTTTTTATGGGTATGGGAGAACCACTTTTAAATTTTAAAAATGTGGTAGAAGCAATTAAAAAAATGAAGATGGAATGCGGCTTAAAATTGTCCGCGAAAAAAATTACTATTTCAACCTCTGGAATACCTAAAGTTATCAAACAAATTGCAAATGAAAATTTAAATTGTAATCTAGCAGTATCTCTTCACTCTGCCATTCAAAAAACAAGACAAATAATTATGCCTTTTTCAGAAAAATTTCCTTTAGAAGATTTAATTGAATCGTTAAAATACTGGTATAAAGTCACAAAAAAAAAAATACTTTATGAGTATATTATTTTTGATGGAATTAATGATAACATTGAACACATTAAAGCACTGGTGAAAATATGTAAGATTTTACCTTGTAAAGTAAACTTTATAGAGTATAATCCAACAGGAGAAGAAATTTTCAGGCAATGTAAAGTTGAAAAACTCCAACTATACCAAAGACACTTAAGTAGTGAAGGAATTGTTAACACCTTTAGGGTTTCAAGAGGTAGAGATATAAAAGCTGCTTGTGGTCAATTGATTAATTCTAATAAAGCTGGTTAGTGAAAGCTGTCGAGAAAATAAAAAAACCAATTTATCATGAAATGGAGATTTTTGAAGAAAAATTTGCCTTATCTATGTTTTCAAATGTTTCTTTAATCAATAGGATTGCACATTTTATAGTTAAAAGAAAGGGAAAACAAATGAGACCCATGTTGATTTTTCTGACAGCTAAATTAATTAACAAAGGAAAAATAAATAATCGTACATATAGAGCTGCATCAGTTATTGAATTGATTCATACGGCTACCCTAGTACACGATGATATTGTTGATGATTCCAATTTTAGAAGGGGTTTTTTTTCAATTAATGCCCTGTGGAAAAACAAAATAGCTGTTTTACTTGGTGACTTTCTTTTATCGAAAGGAATGTTATTGTGTATTGAAAATAAGGACTTTGATTTATTAGAATATATTTCTGTTGCTGTTAAAGAAATGAGTGAAGGAGAATTGCTTCAAGCTGAAAAGGCTAGAGGTTTTGATTTAAATGAAGAAATATATTTGGAGATAATAAGAAAAAAAACAGCAACTCTTATGGGAACCTGTTGTGCAATCGGTGCAAAGTCTGTAAATGCAGAAAAAAAAATAGTCGATAAACTTTTTTTATTTGGTGAACTAATTGGAACAACCTTTCAAATTCGAGACGATTTATTTGACTACAGCGAAAATAAAATTGGTAAACCAATTGGAATTGATATTAAGGACAAAAAAATGACTTTGCCTCTAATTCACGTGATTAACAAGGTTAGTGTAAATGACAGAAATTGGATTTTAAATACTATAAAAAAACATAACAAAAATAAAACCAAGGTAAAGCAGCTAATTAGTTTTGTTAAGGAAAAAGGTGGTGTGGAGTACGCAAAAAAAGTCATGATAAATTATAAATCCAAAGCTCTCAACATGATACTGGAATTTCCAAAAAATGATTATCGGGAATCACTTGAATTTATGTTAGATTATGTAATCGAACGAAAGTATTAAATACTTTTTTCATTAAGTTTGATAAAATTAAATAATTTGATTTCAAAGACTACTATAAATAATATTTACGAAGCAGCTAGAGTAGAAGAAGTAATTAGTGATTTTATAAGTTTGAAAAAGGCCGGAAGCAATTTTAAGGGCCTAAGTCCATTTTCGCAGGAAAAAACACCAAGTTTTATGGTGTCACCCGCAAAGCAAATTTGGAAAGATTTTAGCAGTGGAAAAGGTGGGAATGTTGTTGCTTTTCTTATGGAGCATGAGGGTTTTTCTTATCCAGAAGCCATAAAATATTTAGCTAAAAAATATAATATTGAAATAGAAGAATTCAAGAAGACCCCGGAGGAACAAATTAAATTTGATTTAAGAGAAAGTATTTTTATAGTTTTAAATTTTTCTAATCAATATTATATAAATAATTTAATTGAGTCAGATAAAGGAAAATCAATAGGCATTTCGTATTTAGATAGTCGTGGATTTACTAAAGAATCAATAAAGAAATTCGGTTTAGGTTTGTCGTTTAATGAGAAAAAGGGTTTTACAGACCACGCAATAAAAGAAGGATATGATATATCTCATCTTGAGAAAAGTGGTTTAACATTTAAAGAAGGTATTGGGGGTTTTGACCGATTTAAAAACAGAATAATGTTCCCAATTAAAAGTATTTCAGGCAGAGTTCTTGGATATGGAGGAAGAATAATGACAAACTCGAAAAAGGTAGCCAAATATATAAATTCACCTGAAAGCGAAGTTTATCAAAAAAGTAAAGTATTGTATGGTTTATTTGAATCTAAATCTTTCATAATAAAAGAAGATAATTGCTATTTAGTTGAGGGTTACACTGATGTAATTCAATTGCATCAAAAAGGCATTAAAAATGTAGTCTCTTCATCCGGCACTGCACTCAGTTCACATCAAATTATGCTTGTCAAAAGGTTAACTGAAAATATTACCATAATATTTGATAGAGATAAGGCTGGAATAAATGCAGCTGTTCGAGGTATAGATTTGATATTAGAACACGGAATGAATGTAAGAGTCTGTAAACTTCAAGAAGGCGAGGATCCAGATTCGTTGGCGAGAAAACATTCTTTAGATTTTATTAAAGATTATATAAACAAGAACAGTCTTGACTTTATAAACTTCAAAGCATCTTTACTAGCTATAGATTATGAAAATGAACCTACAAAAAAAGCTGAGGCTATAAATAATATTGTCAGAAGTATTAGCCTTGTAAATGACATAATTAAGAGAGAATTGTATGTTCAAACATGTTCTAAAATTATGAAAATTTCTGAAGATTCAATTTTTAAAACTTTATCTCAAATTAAACAAAATAAGGAAAATCAACTTAGAAATAGGAATTCTAAACCTTTTAATATCGTTAAAAGTCAGAGTTCAAAACAGCATTCGATAGATGAGTTATACGAGTTAGAAAAAAAGATAATAACAATTTTAATTCTGTATGGACAAAAAACAGAGACATTCAACGAATCTATTCTTATTTTTTCAGAGGAAAACAATGAAATAACAGAAAAAAACAAATATGTTAATTCTAAGGTATATGAAAAAATTTTTTTGGACCTTCAACAAGATGAAATAGAATTTGCAAATAAAGAATTCAGAGATTTATTTGACATTTTAATAACTGAATATCAAATTAATGGATTTATTTCAATTGAAAAAATTGCACCAACTTTATCCAAAGGACTTAGCGAAATAGTCAGTTCGATAATATTACAGGATGAAAAACACCTTTTACATAATTGGGATAAAAAAAGTATTTATGTAAAGTTACCATCAGAAAATGTCAGCATAATGGTAACTGAAACAATTTTGAGTTTGCGAAAATTATTGGTTAATAAAAAAATAGAATCTCTTCAAGAAAACATTAAATCAAAAAGTAATAATAGTGTCCTTGAAGACGTAATGGGATATTACCAGCTAAGACGAATAGTGTCATCAAAACTAAATAGAGTTCTTTAAACTGTTTGGTACTTTGCAAACCGGAATAGGATTCATTTTGTGCTTATTTCTACTATTTAAATTTTTATAAAGGTGATAAACTTCTTCTTGCCTGCTAGTGAAAATTTTGTTTGATTTTTTATCAAAGTTTTTCATTATAAATTCAATTTCATCGTAGGATGCCCCTATTTGATCTTCATCTGTTCTATCATCGTCCCATAGCCCGTCTGTTGGTTCAGATTTTTGTATATCTTCTATAACATTTAAATATTTTGCCAAAATAAAAACCTCTGATTTCATCAAATCTGCAATTGGACTTATGTCCACACCACCATCACCGTATTTCGTATAAAAACCTATTCCAAAATCTTCAACTTTGTTTCCTGTACCAGCCACCAAATAATTATTTATTGCTGAAAAATAATACAAAGTTGTCATTCTCAATCTGGCTCTAGAATTTGCCAGAGCAAGGTTTTTCTTACCTTCATTATTGCTGTTGGGTAACATATGACGAAACTCATCGAATAATTTATCAAGAGATAGGTATTGATGAGAGACATTTTTATAATTTTCCTCTAGCCGTTGAATGTGTTTTCTAGCTTTAGAAACTTGAGATGTATTTTGATGAATACCCATTTCTAAACACAAAGTTGGATATCCTGTCCTCGCACAAATTGACGAAGTTACAGCTGAATCTATTCCACCAGAAACTCCTACTACAAAACCGTCCATTTTCGATTTCTTAATGTATTTGATTAACCAATCTTCAATGTACTCGGATACTTTTTTAATGCTTTCCATTATTTTTTTTTTTAATTTAACAAACTAAAATAAAGTACAAATCGAATGCTAAACCAATACAAGTTATTAATATTTCTTATGTCAAGTATATTTTGTCTTATATTCATTTTTTTAGGATGCTCAGATAATAAAAAAATTGATTCAGAAATAGAAAAAATCCCGTTGGAAATTAAATTTGATAGATTTGATTTAAAGTTCGCATCAATTAAAAAGAAGGAATTTCGAAATTTTAAAAAAAAATACAATTATTTATTTCCAAGTCAATTTTCTGATAGTGTATGGTTGAAAAGAAAAAATGACACCATCCAAATTATGCTACAAAATGAGGTGAATAAAATTTTTCCAACTTTGAGTAAAATTGAAAAAGAGTCAGAAAATATTTATAAGCACCTTATTTATAATTTTCCTTCAATAAAAGTTCCTAAATTTTTGACATTGATAAACAATGTTGATTACCAAAACAAAGTAATTTTCACAGATACAATCGTATTAATATCTCTTGACACATTCTTGGGGT
>CEVS01151022.1_pt1 | contig 11938 bp, 23 predicted proteins | sample 361571 | NCBI WGS metagenome assembly CEVS01 (sample SAMEA2623850, study PRJEB7988) | marine metagenome | isolation source: saline water (ENVO:00002010), including | reverse complement strand
GATTCTCCACTTTGAATATTGTAGACAGATAAATATCCCATCTTAGGTTTGTATCCCAACATTCTCATGAAATCAGACTGTCCTTGGAAAGTAGAAGACACAATCATTTGTGTGCCACGGTATTCTTCCATTTGGTGAGCGTGAGTGTGTCCAGTAACAAAGATATCGGGTTTCTGGAGAATGACCATTTGGTCGGTTTCTTCAGGAGACAAAGCATTTCGTTCACCCCACATAGGTGCTAAATGTCGCTTTCGCAACATTTCTTTCATGGCTTCAGCAGGATTTTCATAAGTAACGTGAGCCATACGAGGAACCATGTCATCAATACCCTTACCGTGATAAGCCAATACTTCAATACCAGACAAACCAATGCGTGAAGGATTGCCAACGTGAATTGCAGAACTAAACTTCTTCTGAACTAAAGATTCCAAAACAGGTTGGGGTTCAGCAGGTCGCACGGCATCGTGATTGCCGGGGAGAATCACAGCAGTCATATGATCGGGGAGTCGGTCTAACTCACGAGCAAACTCTTCGTATTGGAGATAGACATCTGTTTCAGTCAAGTTATGTTCTTGGCCGGGGTAAATCCCAATACCATCTACGACATCACCTGCGAATACTAAATACTTAATGTTCTTAGCAGTAGGGTGGTCGGAATTAAGCCACTCCATCATACGGTTCCATTCTTTACTTAGGAAATACTTAGAGCCAACGTGAATATCGGAAGCAAAAGCAATAGAAACTGGGTCATACTCTGCGCCCATCTTACGAGGAGTATCTAAGAACTCAGGAAACTGAACATAGTCTACAATGAATAAATCACCGTCCTTGATAAACTTACCTGATACGCCGATTACATCGTCTGGCAGGAGTGTATCAATAGCCGGATTTTCTTTGGAGATAAAGACAGACATTTGTCCAGTCTTGTCTTCAATCTCAACCATGCGGCCACCAGATTTAGTTCGTCTAATGCTGGCAACAATTCCAATGATGTTAATGACACGATTTTTGAAAACCAATTTATCTTTGCGAACTTCATTGATGTTAGTGGTTTCTTTGAAACCCCACTCATAGCGAAGTATCTTTCTTAACATCTCATACCTATCGGAGAAAAGGTTAACAATATCAGTCAGTTTTCCTGACTGTTCGGATTGCCCGACTACTGGACCTTTGACGATATCATCAGAAAAATCTGATGCTTCAGATGCCCATGCACCAGTAGCAGGTTTGCTGTCGCTAAACTTGAAGCGACGAGTTCCCATGCGATCACCTTCACTCAAAGGTTGGCATTTCAACATCCAACTGCTCAATCAATTGCTCAGTTGCACTTTCGGCTTCAGATTCAGATTTGCAGCCAGTGATAACACACTTGCCAGAAGAGAACACCAAGCACACAGACTTAGGCTCATCAATACGATAGATAAGTCCGGGGAAAACTTCAGGTTCATACTCGGTCTTATCAAAAGGCATAGAGAAGATAAGGTGAGAAAGGTCAAGGTCATTACCGTATTCGTAAGTGACGACAATGTTTTCAATACTGATGGATTCAGTATCAAAAGGCCACATTTCGTAGCCATTATCAGTCAAATCATCGTGCAGAACCTTGAGTCCTGCGGAAACATCTTCTTCGGATTTAGCACCAGTAACTACTGCTTTTCCACTACGGAATAATAGAATGCAAACTTTAGGGGTTGCTACTCTGTAAACCATGCCGGGGAATTGTTCGGCTTCGTAGGTGATTCCCATCTTGGCAGAAACATCGTAAAGGTCAATGCTTTCTGTTAATTGTGTGCTGGCTACCATGTTGACAATATCGCTCATAATTCCAACTGTGTGTAATTACCCTTATATACTTAACTATCACAATGGATACATTTAGGTTCACTCAAAGGAGTTCGTAGGCGACAGGTATTGCAGATATCAAAGCCTTGCTGTCTGGCAATTTCTCGTTGTAATTCCATCATGTCATCAGACATATCTACGACAGGTTTAGCAGCGTATCGCTCGGTCTTAATTCTAATTTGCTTCGGATTCTTTTGGGTTTTTACGCCCTTGCGCTTAGGTTCGTGCTTCATGTTTCACACCATGTCGTTTAACGGATTGTCTGGGAGAACTCCCATGGACTTTAACTGTTTCCACAAAGGGGCTATTTTGAGGGCTTTGATAACGAACTTCTCAGCAACTTTAGAAGCATATTTTAGATCTACTTCAGGAATACTGATTTCAATATAATCAATAAGGTTACGAACAGTGTGTTGAATGTTAAAGTTAAGTTCGGCTAAAGACATACTTTGTTTTTCTTTAGTTCCAAAACTATGTTGAATTAAGGTCATAATCTCGCTTCTTACTTGAGATTTGGCATCGGGATTCCAATCATAGAACAACAAATTGTAGATTTGTTTTTTCTGTTGTTCTACATCAGTCATAGTCTTCCCTCTGTCTACTTTTTATTAGTGCTACAACCCATATATACTTAATGCTCATCGTTAAGTATGTCTGTAATCCATTCCTCTAAGTAATCGTCTTCTGGTATCGTGAGTGCAGACAAGAAATACAAGGTAGGTCCGTTACGAAAGGCTTCTAACTTTTTACGATTTTCAGTAAGATAATCTTTTTGCCATTGGTCTAAATGAACAAATTGCCAACCTAATGCAGCATCAATTAAATTAAATAACCAAACTGAACCTAATTCCCATTCTTGTAAAATCCATTTACCCAGTTCCATTTTCCAGTTAGCATCAAAAGTCCACCCATGTTCGTCCTCGTCATATTCATCCTCATAATATTCAAATAATATATCAATATTGCTATCTACCCAATTTTTTATTAGTTCACGAGCCTCGGATTGCGCTGATATGATGCCCTCGTAAAAGGATTCATCTTCTTTCAATGAGCGTGGAGGATCTTCAAAAATAATTTCGCCCCATTCCAAAGTAGCAAAGAAGTAATCTAAGTTTATTACAACAGGATTCCAATTCACAGGCTGTATATCATATTTACGATAATTATATCCGGTAGTATAATATGGAATATTTTTAAGACCTTGAGTTTGAAGTGCCTGCCTTGCAGTTGCAGTTAAGACAGCAGTTTTTTCATAACTACTTCGTAAGTTTTTGAAAATATGGTAGTATCCATTAAAGGTTTTTGATAAACCGAATCTGGAATCTGAATCAAACTCAAATCTACTGTTAGGGGTAAAAGTATAGTAATCTAAACCTACAGTAATATATTTAATAGGAACTTCTTTAGCATATGGTTTTCCAATCAATGGTCCTACCATAACATTACTCCACACACCAGTAAGTGTAGTTAGTTCTTCAGTTAGTTCTTCAGAAACTGTTTCCCGCTTGACACTAACATAATCTACAGTGGGTGCTAATTGTAAGGGGTTAGATATGGTTTTTATATCTTCGGAGATTATTCCCTGTTCCCAATCAAACTCCAAAGTGATTATATCAGAAGTGGGTGCAGGATGATAAATATTTTTAAATCGGGAGAGTAAAGTCTTTTTAGCAAACTCTTCATCATGGTAACGTGCATATACAGCATCGGTTACCATAGTTTTGATAGGATCTTCAACCATATCAAATCCTCAATTTATCTGTCGCTAAGTCTGTTAATAAATTACTTCCAACAGTCACAAGACCAACTCCAATAACAGAATACAAGATAAACTCTTTAGTTTCAGAAGCCCGATCGTGATGAACGGCATTGTGTCCATGATGCGTTGTCAAGAATGCACCAACTCCAAACACTATGGTTCCAATAGCAAGTCTGCTCCAGTCTGGGTGCATATATTGAATGTGTAGTCCCTACTATTTATTGTTTTGCCAACCTCACAAAGAAAAAGTCGCCTTGTAATTCATCGGCTTGCCAAGTGTCCATGTTATCGGCAACTAATGAAAATCCATAGTCTTCTAAGAGGGCAGTGATTTCATCAATATGGGGTGCACCTTGATAGAAAGGTTGAACACACCCTTCGGTAATAATATACTTGACATTCTTTAGTAAATCTCCAGCACCTTTCAGGGCTTCAATTTCAGCACCTTGTAAATCCATAACTAACAAATCAATGTTAGAAATATTATTTTTATTTGCCCACTCATCTAACCTTACTGCTTCCACAGTAATTTTAGTTTGTTCTAAATGGGGTGCACCTTCTACTTCGTTATCGGCTTCAAAACAACTGGAAGCACCAACATTACCATTAGTAACTGGGAAGAAATCTAAAGTAGTATCTTCAGACCAAACGGCTTTGTCTACCATATGAACTCTGTCAAAATGAGAAATGTTTTCTTTCATGTTAAGCCACAAATCTGGGTGACACTCCCAAGCATAAGCCTCAGCATCAAAAATATAAGATAGCCAAATAGCATCTAAAGCATCACGACTACCAAGTTCTACAATGGTATTAATTTCATCTACTGGAATACGATCAGTGAAATGGTGGTATGAGCCACCTCCACCTTTGTTATCCATGACATGGCGATAAAGGGCATAACCTTGTAGGTTTTCCATAGGGTCTGGAATCATTCGCAACCCAGCCGTTCCTTATCATGTAAAATCATTATCTTAACCATCTGCTCTAAACTAACTTTTGGTTCCCAGCCCAAAACTTCTTGAGCCTTAGAATAATCTCCACATAGAACATCAACTTCGGCAGGACGATAGAAACGTGGGTCTTGTTTAACATAAGGTTCCCAGTCGGAGATACCTACTTCAGCAAATGCTAAATCTAAAAAGTCACGAATACTATAAGAAAGATTGGTGGCCAAAACATAATCGTCAGGTTTATCTTGTTGAAGCATCATCCACATACCTTCTACATAATCAGGAGCATATCCCCAATCTCGCATAGAATCTAAATTACCTAAAGAGATGCTGTCTTCAAGACCCATTTTGATGCGGACGACACCATCAGTTATTTTCCGAGTTACGAACTCTAAACCTCTGCGCTCAGATTCATGATTAAACAAAATACCTGAACAAGCAAACATATCATAGGACTCACGATAATTCTTGGTAATCCAATAAGAATACAACTTAGCGACTCCATATGGAGATCGGGGGTAGAACGGAGTATTCTCGTTGGCAGGATTCTCAATCATCTTGCCAAACATTTCAGAAGTGGCTGCTTGATAGAACTTAATTTTTTTATTTTTATTATTTTGTTCGTGTTCTCTAATGGCCTCCAAAAGTCGGAGGCAGCCTAATCCATTGACATCGCTGGTAGTTGTTGGGATGGTCCAAGAAACTCCCACGAAGGATTGGGCGGCGAGATTGTAAACTTCATCGGGTTCAATGTCGTTAATCAATCTACACAAAGAGTTCTGATCAGTCAAATCTCCAGATACAAAATTAAAATGAGGGTGGTTTTCTAAATGTCCACTATTCTCTCGGTTGGGAACGGAAAGCCTTCGCTCCATTCCATATACTTCATAACCTTTCGTCAGTAACAAATCTGCTAAGTGACTCCCATCCATACCATTAACGCCAGTGATAAGTGCTCGCTTCATAAGGTTATCATGCTTTGACTACCCTTATATATCTTTAGATTTACTTAGGGTGATAAGGTCACTAACCTTTCTATGTAAGCATCCCATAAGGTTGTTTCCCTTTGTTTATGCTTACTAATTGCTTTAAAACCAAGGCTAATATGTTTATTTATAGTAGATTTATCATTAAATATATCTCTAATTGTATCTTCCCATTCCTCTGCAGCAAATAAATACATTTGGTGTTTTTGACCATCACTGATAGTATGGAAATAAGTGAACCAATTATCGGTGGCTGCTTTAGGATATGCATTAATGAAGATAGGGAAGTCAGGATTAGCATCTTTGATGATAGGATGATCGTTGGCAAAGACTAAACAACCATTGGCAGCGGCTTCAAGTGGAACCATGCCAAAGCCCTCCCACAAAGAAGGATATAAAATAGATTTACATTCTTGATAGAAATTAGATATATCTTCATACCAGCCTGCTACAGTAACATTAGGAAACCATGATTCTAACTTATCTATAACCACACTATGGTGATAACCACCGGGTTTGATAAGAAACTTTTTATCTGGCATTTGAGAAATAAGTTTAAGAACTGTATTAAATCCTTTATGATGGGTGGGATTAATAAAACCAAAATCATAGGGTCTGTCTTCCCAAGGAACCATGTCATCTAAAGGTCCGGGGAGGTCATCATCAGTAATGAATGGAACCACGGCGATAGCATTGGTTACATTGTCCCACTCTTCTACTAATACAGGAGAACCCAAAACAGTGAGATTATACCCACGACTAATTCCATCTTTCCAAGACATAGGTAAACTTGGAATAGGATCATATTGTAAACCTACAGTAATTATATCTTTAAGATATTGCTCGGAAATACGTTTGAAAAGGTTAGGTCCTATGGTCAAGGGACCCCATCTGCCATAACAATACAAATAATCATATTTATCTTGTGGGAAGGTTTTTACTATATCTATAACTTTGGCAGCACGATGAAAATAGTCAACATATGCTTGGCCAATTAGATCGGCCCGTGTATATTCAGACTTAGGTAATGGGTCGGCTACCCTAATAACCTCAAAAGGATATTCGTGAGTAGAATCAATATAATCTGGAGTAGCCGTGATGACAGTAATTTCTGCACCTTCTTTATGAAGGTTAAGTAAATGTTCATAAGTAGCCTTTTCTCCACCACCAGAAGCGGGATGAAATATCTCAGTAATGTAGAGTATACTCTTACCTTGCAGTCTGCTCATAAGGTTAAGTAAGGCTATAACCTATTTATTACTTTAGGTTAGAATGGAGTTGGCAGGACTTGAACCTGCAGCCTCTTGGTTGCAAACCAAGCGTTCTTCCAGTTAAACTACAACCCCTTAATGAATTAAAGGTCGGACCGCCAACGGCAGATTAACCGCTGAAAGGAGCGCACAACTATCTGAGGTCACTTTGCTCCTGCTGCTCACTCAGGATTTTAACCCGACTCCGTATATGCCACTTGGCCGTCCAGAGGGAGGCTCGTGCCCCCGCTATTGCACACCTTACCACGCTGATTTGGTTATTCAGTCACGGTCCTAACCCCATATCCGACTACGGGACTAATATGATGTGAGTGGTATCACCTATTTATAATATAAGGAAAAGGCGGGAGAACACTGATCGGAAGGAACGACTACTCCCTTAGACCTTTGGAGGAACTCTCCAGTGTTTTTACTTCGGTCAAAACTCCCATGAAGAAGGGTTGGTTCGTTGGTTAAGTGGCGGTCTTCTAAGCGAATCCCTTGGAGTGAACCATGTTCCATGAATTGTGTGGGTGGTATCACTCATATATATTTAATCATTTCAGAGGCCAAAGGGTTGTGTCGGCAGTAATTATAAGAATTAGTTTCCTTATCTTTAGTAATAACTCCTCGTGCTACCCACTTCCTCAAACTGCTGGCAATAGCGGCAGCACTGGTTGAAGCCACCATACGAGTATAATTATATCGGGCTAATTCTTTAGCAGTGAACCAGCGATCTTGATAGATTTGTAATGGTAACATATATTGATATTGACGATAATTTCTACGGCCTGTATTGAGACGTTGGTAACAAGTGGGGCTACAGAAGCGAGCGTTTTTACGGGTATGCTCATAATAATTTAATTTAACAGACTCTGGGGTTTGACACACATCACAAGTTACCCATTGAACAGGCCACTTATTGTCTACTTGTTGTAACTTCTTTACTGAGGCTTCAAAGCAATAACGAGAGCAATAACCCTCATAACAATGGTTACGATTTGCAGCAGCGGTAACATAGTTAACCTTACAATGGTTACAAGTATCCATGTAAGTTATAACTCACCAGCACATATTTATAACTTCTATTTTAACCAAACATAGGGTCAGAACCATTATCTTTATGTTCTACTTCTTTAACATCGTAGGCATTAGAAAGGGTTTGAGCAATAAAATCTTGAATAAAGAAGGCTGCAATACGAGTATCTACTCCTTTGGTTTGTTCTTGGATCCATTCCAACAACTTATCTGTGCAATCACTAAACATTACTGTGAACTCGTCTTCACTGAGCACTTTGTCAAAGATTAACGTCCCTTCAATAATCTTCTTGACTTCTATATTTAACTCCCCAGAATACTTTCCTTCGCCCATATCCTCAAAATCATCAAACAACGCTTGTCTAATCTTTTCTACTTGGCGAGCGAGTTGTGCAGGAGTGAAGTCTTCAGGCATAACTAATGGTTCTCGTTGAACCTATATAATGCTTTTCACCAATTAACTTTTATTTGATGTTTTTTACTTCGTTGGCCATTGAAGCCTACGGCCTCAAACTTACTCTGTGGAGCATCAAAGAATACATTGGCTGTTAGAACGCAGTCATGCATACAGTAATCTAATACTTCTTGATATTTACCGTCAGCCCATGCTTTAGGGGCATGAGCAGCATCCATGGTTTTGGATTCACTTTCACCATACAAACCCTTGACCAGATTTTGTAGGCTGAACCTGTATCCATATTGCTCTCTGAGCAACATACAAATATCAATATGTCTATCTTCAGTTTCATACTTATCTATAATAGATTTAAGTCCGGCACCACCTTCTTCTAAGGGTTTACTAAGGATAGGTAAGTCAAAACCCTTACCATTCTTGGTTACAATGTAGTAACCAGATTCATAGCATTGAGTAAGGGTATTAAGCAAAGAGTTCATATTTCTAAGGTTATATTCCTTTAATTCAGGAGTCATAATTGTATTAGGTTCATTGACATAATAGTAATGAATACCTTCCTTTTCACCTTCCCAAATATCATAGATACCTACGCAAGATGTGATCCAACCTTGTGGATTATCAAAGGCTAAACCTTCGGCATCCATATCTAAATTAGCAGTCTCTATGTCTAACACTAAACACTTTCTCATTGGTCATCCTCTTCCTCATCTTCATCATATAAACGAAATGAAAATGGGTGTCCAGAAGACATACCTACATCTTCGCCTGATGATTGACTAAACATCTGGCGTATAATCTCCTGCAAAGGGTTAACAGGAGTAAAGGTTTGAGTATCTTTACGTTCCTCGCCCAGCATTAAGAGTTTGAATAACTCTAAAACCTGTGCAGTGGTGGGATTTAGATTGGGTGCTCTCTTCAAGAGTTCTTGGTGGAAGAATCCAAGGTGGTGTGTGAAATGACGAATATCTTCTTCAATGTCACTGTCTCCTTCAAAGTCATCCACACTACTCATGTGTATCACTCCATGTGGTATTCTTCAGGTGAGTTAACCAAAAGAGGATCGTGAGTTTCGGCTTCTGCCTCAATATCAATTTCCTCTACGGGTGCAGAATAAGTTACGGTAACGCTATTCAAAGGAGTAGAACATTCACCACTGCCACTGTGCACGTTAACCTTAGCACGAGTCTTAGTAAGTTCAGTAATTACACCTTCAACTACGATTCCCTTCTTAGGTTCAAAGGAAACCATGTCACCAACTTTAACTTCATCGCTTTCCTCGGCTCGCTTGTCCTTGAGGAGTTGGTTAATTAGGTCAGCAAGAACTTGTAGTTCTTCGGCAGGCATTTCAACGATTGCTTCAGCGATATCTTGAATCATACTTACTCCTCCTTGCTATTACCTATATAATGCTTTTCCCTATCTTCACGACAACGAGCCAAATGTGCTCTCCATGACCGCATTTCAGCGTGAATATCACTCATGGAATCACTCTTCCTCTTGAATAGCAATTCCTCGGGTTTTCCGGGGTTTGGGTCCAGTGCGTGTGTGGTGTCCTTTGTTTCGCAATCGTGGTGGATAGAACCAACCAGAAACAGAACCATCCTTAGAATGGGCTTTTACTCCATTAGTCCATGAACCTTTAGGTCGGTTAGATGGAACACAATTGAAAGGATGAATTGTAAGGTCTGGGTTATCCTCAACATACATAGGGGGTCGCCCTGTCTTATGAGTCATAGAAATCACTCCTCTTTGCTCTCACAGTCAGGGTCGCCACAGCAATCATCATCTGCCTTGACCTCATCATGGTCGTGGTTGCAGTTCTCATCGTGAACGTGTCCTACTTGAGCCTCCATCAATTCTTTCATGGTCTCATCAATGAGGCCACGGATATTGCTCATATGATCTACCATTTGCAGTAGTTCATTAATCAACATATTTACACGCATAGGTGCAGGGATGCTGCGTGGGTCCATTCCTTCCATTCCTTCTGGTATTTCTTGCATAATATCTTCTTCTGTCATATTTCTCACTCCTCGTCTGGGATTTGTTCTGGTGCTGGCATACTGCTTCGGAGGTCTTGGATTTGGTCTTGTAAATCCATAATCTTCTTCAGTTTGCGAGCGTTAAGTTCAGCAGCCTCTTGACGAAGGGCTTCAGTGGTGGGTGCATCTGGTGGATAGAACAAATAGACGTTGTTAGTATCCAAACCATTACTGGAATAAACCTTGTTAAGTGGAATCTTCTGAACAAACCACTTAGCCTTGGCTACATCTCCCAAATGGTTAGAATCAATCCATGCTTGGGCTTGAAGCAAACCTGCTTCACGACCTTGACAAATCATACTATTCATTCGGAATCACCGCCGGGGATGTAAGTAACGGTGTAACGTTTGTAACGTTGGCCTGTAAGGTCAGTGTTCCATGCGGATTCAAACTGATAACCTAATACTTTCATATCCATAATCCTTCGGGGAAGGCTACGAATCTTGTAAACTGTGTGTGCTTCCATAGGACTAATGGAATCTACTTGGCTAAAGTGCTTAATCAGTTGCTCTACTTGAGTGGGCATAATACATAATGTATGTTATTACCCTTATATACCTATTGTTTGTCTAATCCATCTAACAATAATTCCTCAATATGCTCAGGAATATTATTACGGCTCTTTTCCCATTTAATGAGCATACGAATAGCCATATTGCGAACCAGTGTAACGATTATCATTCCTCTTCCTCGTGGCACCAGCAATCTTGAGAACACACTCCTTCGTTATGTGTTCCCATATCTTTGATCCCACCCAAGATATGTGTTTTGTATTCGTTTAGACTTGTCTGTGATTCAGGAAGTGATTCTTCTTGATTCAGATTTAAGTGTGATAAGATTTTGTCTATCAGGTCAGCCTGACCATTGATAACATCCATAGTCCATTTAGTATGACCAATAAAGAAAGCAAATAAAATTACTATGTTAATTATAAGGTATCCATATTCCATTATCGCTCATCTCCACTGCCTTTTATCTTACTTCTATCCTTACGGGACTTAAGTTTCTCTAAGTTAGCAAGGGCAACAGTATCTAAAGTGATTCCAATCTCATGAGCCACATTAGACAAATACCAGAGCACATCACCAAGTTCTCGGGCAATCTTTCCTCGGTATTTATCATCTAATTCAATACCATCCCTTAACATCTTTTTGACCTTTTCGGCCACTTCTCCAGCCTCACCTGTGAGGCCGAGAACAGTATAAATTAAACCCTGTTCGGCAGGGTAAATGGCAGTGTCTCGGGCTGCTTCTTGATATTGATTAAAATCCATAATTACCACACCTTGTAAAGAACAAATAAAGAGGCTACAGCAGCCAAAGTAGACATAATGGTTCTAACAAATGCCATCTTATGATTATGACGATCTGCCCATTGTTCCATAACACCACGTTCTGAGTCGCTTTTCCAAGTCATTCTACTCTCTCCCTATGATTACAGGTCTTACAATGGATAAAACCCTTTTCTTTATCTAACCAATCGGTGCTACCACACTTATTACACTTTCGGCTTACAGAATATTTGATACCATACAAGGATTCATCAGGCATAGGAACAGTCATCATTCTTCCTCCTTAATTTCACATTTGCCAAAAGTCCATGTAGCATCACCTTCATGGTCTCTATCAAAAACAACAATAACTGAAGGGAAGTTAG
>CEVS01105003.1_pt1 | contig 12005 bp, 7 predicted proteins | sample 361571 | NCBI WGS metagenome assembly CEVS01 (sample SAMEA2623850, study PRJEB7988) | marine metagenome | isolation source: saline water (ENVO:00002010), including | reverse complement strand
AAAGATATGGACAATGGTATATCTTCACACATGCTGTTTGGAGTTGTAGATCACCATGAAAAAGATCCACTGGCGTCCAAGGCTTCAGATTTGGAAATGCCTCTTCAAATAGCAGTTTCAAAACTAAAAGAAGAATATGGAAACGACATTGTTTTGATGACAGATGTGTGTCTTTGTACTGCAACAGATCACGGACATTGCGGAGTAGTACATGATGGAGAAATAGACAATGACCTAACAATTCCTGAATTGGTCAAAATTTCTCTCTCACATGCAGAAGCAGGAGCAGATTACGTCTCGGCCTCAGACATGATGGATGGAAGGGTGAAGGCAATAAGGAAAGCCTTCGAACATGAAGGATTTACGAGCACAGGTATACTATCTTATTCTGTTAAGTATGCTAGTTCATTTTACGGACCATTCAGAGATGCAGCGTCGTCTTCTCCTAGTCACGGTGACAGGAAAAGCCATCAGATGGACATAAGATCTGGTTACCAAGAAGCAACATTCGAGGCCATTAGCGACCAAAAAGAGGGCGCTGATATCATCATGGTTAAGCCAGCAATGACATACTTGGATGTAGTCAGAAAAGTTGCAGATACAGTATCAAAACCAGTTGCAATTTACAATGTGAGCGGAGAATACTCAATGGTTATGTCCTCAACAAAAGACATCTCAGAGAGAAAAGCAATGGTTCAAGAGATATTCTATTCCTTCAACAGAGCAGGGGCAGACATTATTGTCAGCTACCACACTAGGGAAGCGATTTCTGAAAAGTGGTTTGAATGAGGTGTTTCCATGCAACGTGCAAATTCAGATTCTCTGCATGAGGAGGCTTTGAACCACTTAGTTGGTGGAGTTAATTCACCGGTTAGAGCATTCAAATCTGTACATGGTAATCCGATTTATTTTGAGAGTGCATCTGGAGCCATAGTCACAGATGTCGATGGTAATGAACTAGTTGATTTCGTTCAATCATGGGGTCCATTAGTTCACGGCCACTCCCATCCCGAAATTATTGAAATGGTTTACAATAAAATGTTGAAGGGTACATCATTTGGTGCTCCACATATTGGTGAGATTGAACTTGCCAAGAGAGTAAAAAAGCGCTTTCCGTTCATGGATAAAGTAAGATTTGTTTCTTCAGGAACCGAGGCGGTAATGAGTGCTGTCAGGCTGGCTAGAGGTTATACTGGAAGGGATTTTTTGGTTAAATTCGAAGGGTGCTATCACGGGCACGTAGACTCATTGATGGTTAATTCAGGAAGTGGATTAGCAACATTTGGCATCGCAAGTAGCCCTGGAATTCCTAAAGATACAGTTGCTACAACCCTAGTTGCTCCATTGGACGATATCGGTGCAGTAGAATACCTATTTGATGAACATGGTGATGAAATTGCTGCGGTTGTAATCGAGCCACTGCCTGCTAACAACGGATTGTTGGTTCAGAGGCATGAATACTTAGCAAAACTAAGAGAATTGTGTGACAAAAATGGCGCACTACTAATCTTTGACGAAGTAATCAGTGGATTCAGATTCAAGGACGGAAGTTATGGAGACCTTTGTGGAGTAAAACCAGACATTACCGCTCTGGGCAAGGTAATCGGCGGAGGACTGCCTGTGGGTGCTTACGGTGCTCGAAGTGAAATAATGCAGAAATTATCACCTCTAGGTCCAGTATACCAGGCAGGTACATTGTCTGGTAATCCACTTGCTATGGCTGCAGGAATAAAGACTCTTGATTTGCTAGATAGTGATGCATATGATCGCTTAGAAGAGTTAGGTCATCTTCTTCAAAGCGTTGTAGAGCCAGTTCTTGAGAAACATGGTAATCCTATGCGTCTAGTAAGAAGGGGTAGTTTATTCTGGTTTTCACCTGGCTCTAGCGAACCACCTGCAAGAGCAGATTTAATTCCTAGCGATGCAGGTAAATTGTATTCAGATGTTCACAAGGGATTGCTTGAGAAAGGATACATGTTAGCTCCTTCCGCCTATGAGATTGGTTTTATTTCCACTGTTCACGACAAGAATCATATCATTGGTATGGTCGAAGCACTTGATGAAGTACTTACGGAAATGGAGTGGTAATCGTGAACGGAAAGCAGAGGATTGTTTCGGCTCTTAATTTGCAGCCGGTCGACAGAACTCCAGTTTGGTTCATGCGACAGGCTGGTCGTCACCTTCCAGAGTACCGGAAAATAGCTGCTGAGCATTCTTTTTGGGAGAGGTGCATGGACGTAGATCTATGCACGAGAATCACTCTACAACCTTTGGAAAGGTATCAAAAAATAGATGCTGCGATTATTTTCAGTGACATTCTAACCCCTCTACCAAGTTTAGGATATGACGTAGAGTATGGCGGAGGTATCAGAATAAGTGAATTCAGTCTTGATGATGTCAATGACTGGACCAAGTTTAGTGCAAGAAAGCATGCTCCTTGGGCAGCAGATGGATTGAAATCAGTTGGAGAAGAACTCGGTGAAACCACTGCTAGACTTGGTTTCGTAGGCTCTCCTTGGACTATTTGCATGTACTTGTTATCAGGAGGAACTGGTGACAAAGATTTCCATAATGCTCGTGCTAAGGTCTATTCAAATCCTGAAGAAGCACAACACATGTTGATGAAGATGGGTGAGATTGTAGGTGACCTATTAGCGGACCAAGTTATTCACGGTGGCGCAGATGCAGTACAGCTTTTCGATACCTGGGCTGGATTGTTATCTCCGGAAATTTACCGCAAGTTTGCAATGCCTGCTACAGCAAAAACCATCGAAGTTTTCAGGGAAAAGGTAGGAGAAGAAGTTCCGATTATTCACTATGCAAAAGGATCAGGACACTTACATTCCGACATAAGAGATCTTGATTTGAACGCAATTTCTCTAGATTGGAGAGACAACTTAGCGGTTAACCGTGAGCAATTTGGCGATAAATACGCATTCCAAGGAAACCTCGACCCTTCATTATTGCATGGCTCTACAGAAACAGCAAAATTAGCCACTCGCCAAGTACTAGACGCGGCAGGTGATAAGCCAGGTCACATTTTCAACCTTGGACATGGATTTGCTCCATCTGCTAGAATAGAATGTGTGGAAACAGTCCTAAGAGAGATAGTAGGTGAGTGAATATGCGCCAGATGATGGTGGATATGGTTCATCGAATACAGGATGAAATCTGTGAAGCTCTCAAAGAAATAGATGGTGTCGATTATCGTCAAGATGAATGGACAAGACCTGAAGGTGGAGGCGGTAGAAGTCGAGTCTTTTCAGGAGGCAAGGTGTTTGAAAAGGCTGGAGTGAATGTAAGTGTAGTTCATGGTACTCTAAGCCCTCAAGCCGCAGCTAGTATGGGTGGAGGTCATGAATTACAAGGCAAGGACCTAGATTTCTTTGCTACCGGTGTTAGTTTAGTGCTTCATCCTCACAATCCGATGGCCCCTACCGTACACGCAAACTACCGTTATTTTGAGCGAGGAGAGGGGGAGAAACCAGGCAGTTGGTGGTTCGGCGGTGGTGCTGATTTAACCCCGAGTTACTTGTTTGAAGAGGATGCGATACATTTCCACAAAGTGCACAAACAAGCATGCGATCGCCATGAAGTTAGCGATTATGACACATTCAAGAAATGGTGTGATGATTATTTCCACATAAAACACAGAGGTGAAAGAAGAGGCCTTGGTGGTATATTCTTTGATGACATCAATACAGCAAGCAGAGAAGATTGCTTCGCTTTTGTCACAGACTGTGCAGAGTCCTTCTTGTCCTCATATCTTCCAATTCTTGAAAAAAGGAAAGATATGCCATATACACAAAACCACAAAGCATGGCAACAAATTAGGAGAGGGAGATATGTGGAATTCAACTTGGTTTATGATAGAGGTACAACATTCGGTTTGACTACAAATGGAAGGATAGAGAGTATCCTCATGTCATTACCACTGACTGCACGCTGGGAATATTGTCACGAAGTTGACGGGGACAGTGAAGAGGAACTTTTGCTCGAAGTACTGCGCAACCCAAAAGATTGGATTACTGAATAAGATTGGGATTTCTATGTCAGATTTGGATAAATGGGTTCTTCATGGCGATGAAATGCGCCGACCCTTACTCGTTAATCCAAAGTTAGGTGAATCCTCAAAATTGGTTATTGTTGGTGGTGGCTTAAGTGGATTATGCTGCGCTTATCGTATAGCCAAAAAAAGGCCAGATGTTGAAGTCATTATACATGAGCAGTCATCGCTTTTAGGCGGAGTAATCTCTACCTGGAAGGAAGACGATTGGATTTGTGATGTGGCAGTTAATGCATCAAGGCCACATCCTGCTTTCTGGAGATTAATCAATGACCTTGAATTAGGTGAAATTTTGAAACCCTCAAAATCAGATGCAAAATCAAGATGGGTATTGCTTGATGGAAAGCAGCATAAATTATCGTGGCGCACTCTTTTCAAAATAGGTCCAATGAAACTACTTAGCTCTATCAAGAAGGCGAGAATGGGTGGATTCTCTGTTGCTCAAGTAATTCCAAATAAGCAGATTGCTGATGCGATGTGTTTAGGGATTGTTAACGAAACCTCAGAGAATGTTGATGCCGATTTTTTATTCCCTTCACTTACAAAATTTGGTCAAAATCCACCGCTAAAGAAGTCTAAACTTAACAAACTAATTTCACAATCTTATCCAATATTTACCCCCAAAAAAGGTACAATTGCTTCTCTTGCCGGAGGCATGCAAACGTTAGTTGATACTCTTTCAGAGCAGATTTCAAACCTTGACAATGTGACTGTAGTTTGCGGTAATAGTGCAGAATCTCCAAGTGCTATTGCAACCAACTACGACGTTCCATTAGAATCGGTAATTTGGGCTGCACCAAATCCTGAGATAGATCAAGATTCTTCCGAAATATCGATATTTGCAATTGGTTACACAGAACAACAAGTTTCTCACATCAAAAAAGGATATGGAACTCTAATTCCTGATGACAAAATTCCAATTAGTGGAATTCTGCATGAAAGTGATGTTCATAATTCTCAAAGATGTCCCAAAGGACATCGTCTATTTCGATTGATGGTTCCTCACAATCGTTGGGATAATGACTTGAATTCGGTGCAAGAATGCGCAGAATCTCTTCTAGCTACTAATCCAATTATTTTCAAGAAAATAGGTGAGAGGAAAATACCTCATTACAAACCCGGTCACATGTCCAAGTTGTCACAAATTAGCCTAGATTGCTCATATGTTGGTTGGTCATATTCTGGAGTTTCAATAACTCATGTAATTGACCAGTCTGAAAGGATAGCAGAGTTATTCTAGTTAGGTATCTGCTTAGCGAATTTCCCTTGAACTAACTTGTATAGGCCATCAATCCAATCTTGATTGTCGTTAAGGCATTTGACTACAGATAATTCCTCTCCGCCCAATTCCATGAAATGCTCTCTAATTCCAATATCTAGTTCTTCTAGAGTTTCAAGTCCATCTGCTAAGAATGCGGGAGCGACGATTGCAAGTTTTTTGACACCCCGTTTTACAAGTTCTTCGACTTTGTTCATAGTTGATGGTTCTAGCCATTTTACTGGACCAATCCTACTCTGGTAACTAATCGACCACTGGTCACTGTTTAAACCAAGTAAACCCACCACTGTATGTGTTGTTTCGTTGCAATGATGCCCATAGCAAAGTTGGTTTGCATCAGTTTTGATGGTACAACACTCGTCCACTTTTTGACAATGAGATTTTGATTTGTCAATTCGCTTAACATGTGAAACAGGTAGTCCGTGGTAAGAAAACAAAAGATGCGTATCTTTGTCTAGATGCGGTTGAATTGATTTGGCAAGAGGTATGATGTATTCTTCATCAGTTTCGAAATGTCCCATCTCCAAGATTTCAGGTTTCCACTTCATGGCCTTGAGTTGTTTGTATGAATGCTTCAGTGATGATTCAGTAGTCGCTTGAGCATAGTGCGGAAACATTGGCAGTAAGAGTAACTCTTCAACACCTTTTGAGCGCAGTTTTTCTAGGCCAGATCTAATCGAAGGGTTGCCATATCTCATTGCAAATTCAAATTCTATATCATCTGTCATTGAATTAAGCGATGTTGTAATTCTGTCAGAATATACTCTAAGTGGTGAACCATCGTCCATCCAAATTTTTTGATAAAGAGGGGTGATCTTTCTTGGTCTAACACGTAAGATAATTCCTCTTACTAAGAACTGCCTGATGAGATACGGAGCATCAATTACGTCCGGGTCCAGAAGAAATTCTCTTAGGTAATTCCTGATGGATTTGACAGTGGGTTCATCAGGAGTGCCCACATTGATTAGAAGCACTCCCTTCTTTTTCATGGATGCTGCTTCAGTGAATTGCTAATAATGATTTGTTATAGTCCGTTTTATTGAGGTCTAGTTAGAGAATTAATCTCTTTCCGCAACAAATCAATTAGGTTTACTATGCACATTTTGCAAATAATGTACTGGTCATGCTAAATAGGGCAGGCAGTCGGCCTTGGTTGGAGGTCATGGGATGGAGGTCCGTTTTTCCGATTTGGGTATTAGTACTCAAATGTGCCATGAGCTCAAGCGAGCAGGTTTCACTGAACCGTTTGAGGTTCAAAGAGAAACGATTCCAGACATGATGCTTGGTAGAGATGTTTGCTGTCGAGCTCCTACTGGAAGTGGTAAGACACTTGCCTTTGGAATTCCTATGCTGGAAAGAGTTGGCAGAGGGGAACCTAGCCTTCCTAAAGCCCTTATTTTGACTCCTACCAGGGAACTTGCTGAGCAAATACACGGCGTATTGGATCCAATTGCTTGGGGATTGAACCTGAAGGTAATGCCAATTTACGGAGGAGTATCTTATTCTAAGCAAATTAGAAGACTGGATAAAGGCGTTGATGTTGTTGTCGCTTGTCCAGGTAGATTGCTAGATTTGATTGATAGAGAGAATGTATTCCTAGACGAGGTTGAAATTGTAATCTTAGATGAAGCCGACAGGATGGCAGATATGGGATTCACAGAGCCTGTGTGTCAAATTTTGGAAGAGTGTTCACCAAAGCGTCAGACCATTATGTTCAGTGCGACTTTAGACGATGAGGTTGCACACATTCGTGATAAGTATCAGAAAGAACCTCAGATAATTGAAATCGGTCCTGAGGAGATATCAGTTACTGAAATGAATCATCATTTCTGGTTAATGCCGAATTCTATGAAATGCAAAATTACTTCTGAGGCAATTCGTAAATCTGGTCGAGGTTTCGTCTTTTGTCGGACTCGAGCAGGCGTAGATAGAGTTGCTGACGAATTGGAAAATGAAGGATTGCGTGTAACCAGCATTCATGGCGGAATGCCACAGAAAAAGCGTTCTCAAGCAGTGGAAGAATTTGGTGAAGGTAGAACTCATGCAATCGTTGCAACAGACGTAGCTGCTCGTGGTCTTGACATCAAAGGAGTCCATTGTGTGGTACACTTTGATCCTCCAGAAAACGGAAAGGCGTTCAAGCACCGTTCTGGTAGAACTGCTCGCGCTGGCGGTTCAGGCAACGTTTTCAGTTTAGTACAAAACCCTCAGAAGGGCAAATGGTCTAAAATCCAAAAAGAAGTTGGACTGAATATCAAATTCTCGACACCTGAATTCAAAGATGTCATCAAACACGAGGACACCTCCCACATACCTTCACCCTCTAGGAGAAGAGGCGGTCGTAACTCCAGAGATCGTAAAGATCGAAGAGGTCGTCCAAATGATGGTAATAATCGTAACCGGGACCGTAAGCACTACGGTAGAAGAAACGGCAATGACAACTCCAGAGGCGGTAATCGTGGCTCAAGAGGTAACAACCGTGGCGGCCGTGATGGCGGCCGAGATGGTGGAAGACCTGGTGGCCGAGATGGAGGCCGAGGAGGAGGCCGAGATGGTGGAAGACCTGGTGGCCGAGATGGTGGCCGAGGTGGAGGCCGAGATGGTGGAAGACCTGGTGGCCGAGACGGTGGCCGTTCAGGTGGAGGTGGAAAACCTCGATTCAATCGAAACAACCGTCCACCAAAAGGCCCTGGGCGTAGTCGTGGACGTGGCGGCGACAATAAGGGTAAATCGAGGAACAATCACAATCGCAGATGAATCTGCTTGTGCTGCATCGGAAACAGGGTTTGATATACTTCAAACGCGCAATGCTGCTTATGATTGACCTTAGTAGACGCATAAGCGCTTTTACTCAGAGGTCAGTTTCGCTCAGTGCTACATCCTTGATCATGCTGATGTTTCTATCAGTTTTGACACCAATAATCTCTGCGCAAGATATCGAGGTTAAGCAATTAGGTGCTCCCTTGAGTGATAACCCCGAAGATGCACCGCTAACATACTCCTTTTCTCCTGCAATTAGAGCCGCATTTGCCCGAGTAAGTGACATCTCACAATACTCGCACTCAGAACTACAATCAACCGAAGAATGGGTTGTTGTAAGTTCACAAAAAATAGGTGAACCTACTGGATTATTGGCTAACACCTGGTATGTAGAAGTAGAACCTAGTATCGCATTATCACATTTTTCAAAATTACAATCCAATGGTGAAATCGAAGTCGCTTATCCACTTGTAGAAAAGCAACACATTCCTCGATGGATTCCCAATGACCCATATTTCTCAAACCAATGGCATCTTGAAAATACTGGACAAGATAACGGTGTATCTGGAGAAGATGTCAACATTACCGGTGCATGGAACAGTGTAAAGGGTACTGGAGTCGTTATTGGAGTAGTAGATGATGGCCTAGAATGGGATCATGATGATTTATCTGCAAATTATGAATCTAATCTGGATTATGATTATTGCAATTATGATACAGACCCAACCCCTGCAGGCTGGGATGCTCACGGAACAGCAGCGGCTGGAGTTGCAGCAGCAACTGGGAACAACGGAATAGGCGTTAGTGGTTCAGCACCAGACGCCTCTTTGGCAGGATTGATGTTGATTGCTTGTAGTAATTCTGACACCGATGAAGCAAATACACTCTCTCATCTAAACAATGACATCGATATCTACAGTAATAGTTGGGGCCCCTCGGACAATGGAAATACTTTGTCAGGTCCAGGCCCATTGACGATTGCTGCCTTTGAAGACGATGCTTACAACGGTAGAAATGGCCTAGGTAATGTCATTACATGGGCAGCAGGAAATGGCCTATCCAATGAAGATGATTCAAATCTTGATGGCTATGCTAACAGTCGTTTTACAATCTCTGTAACCGCAGTCGACCACGATGGTGACCAGACTACCTACGGGGAGCCTGGTGCAAATGTTCTGATTAGTTCACCATCCGATGGAAGTGGAGTTGGAATTACAACTACGGATAACTCTGGAAACAATGGATATACTGGCAGCGATTACACCAGTAATTTCGGCGGTACATCTAGTGCGACTCCTTTAGTTTCGGGCATAGTAGCTTTGATGCTGGAGGCTAACTCAAACCTCACCTGGCGAGATGTACAACAGATTCTTGTTGAAAGTGCGAGAAAGAATCACCAAAACGATCCAGGGTGGAATACTAACGGAGCTGGACATGAATTCAATCACAAGTATGGATTTGGTGTGGTAGATGCAGGACATGCAGTTGACTTAGCAACAAATTGGGACACCCTAGACCCAGAGGTCAACGTGACCAGCGGTAGAATTACGGTCTCACAAACAATTCCCGATAATGAACCAAATAATCCTGTAGTCTCAAATCATGTGGTTTCAGAATCTCTGATTGTTGAATCGGTTGACGTGATTTTTGATGCAGATCACAATTACAGAAGCGACTTAGATGTAACATTGATTTCTCCAGATGGTACAGAATCAGAATTAGTCAACTATTTCGCTAACCGCGACAATGGCAACAACTACAACGAGTGGCAATTCAATAGCGTACAGCATTGGGGGGAAATTTCAGCAGGAACTTGGACATTAGAAGTCTATGATGATGGAAACCAAGACGAAGGAATATGGAATCACTGGGAATTAGTGATTCATGGAACTGAGGTCGATTTAGATAGCGATGGTGACGGCATTACAGACTCAAACGAGACTGATGTTTATGGAACAAATCCAAACAACCCAGACTCCGATTCGGATGGTTTGAATGATTATGTTGAAATTTTCACTACTGGAACAGACCCAGTTGATGCAGATACAGATGATGATTTCTTGAATGATGGAATTGAAGTCAATGTCAACAACACAGATCCATTTGATAATGACACCGATGACGATGGACTAACCGATGGTCTAGAGGTTCTGAATTATTTCACAAATCCACTAGTTGCTGACCCAGATGATGACTCTGATGGCTACTATTGGTTCCAAGACTGTAATGATTCAAACCCGATGATATACCCAGCAGCTCCTGAATTATTGAATGGTATTGATGACGATTGTGACATATTCTGGGATGAGGGATTCAATTCTACAGATGCAGATACTGATAATTTGTCTGATTATTCTGAATATCATTCCTATGGTACCAACTGGACTAATCAGGATACTGATGGGGATTTACTTACTGATGGAGATGAGGTGCTAGTCTACTTTACCAATCCTCTCGTCAAAGATAACGATTCAGACTTCGATGGCTGGTATTGGTTCCAAGATTGTAATGATAGTAATCCTGCTATCAATCCAGATGTAGCGGAATCACTAGATGGAATTGATAACAACTGTAACGATGAAATTGATGAAGACTTCATTGGACTTGATTCCGATTCCGACGGATTATTCGATCTGGATGAATTCAACAACCTCTCAACCGACCCATTTGACCCAGATTCAGATTCTGATGGACTTTTTGACGGATACGAATACAATAATCTCTCAACTAATCCCTTGGACAAAGATTCAGATGATGATGGTCTTGAGGATGGCACAGAAGTATTAGAGACACTCACAGATCCTCTTGTCCCCGATTTAGATGAAGACTCAGATGGGTTTAGGTGGTTTGAGGAATGTGATGATACAAATCCTCTAATCAATCCAAATCAGGATGAATTTTGGAATGGCCTAGACGATGATTGTGATGAACAAATAGACGAGGTAATCGATAGACTATCTTACATTTCTTGGACACCAACAAGTACAGATATCTTGCTCAATGCTACATTTGATAGCCTTGATTTGTCAGTTGCAGTAAATCTATCTGACGACGAAATTAACAGGTTGAATCTCTCAATTACTTGGTTGAGAAACAATTCAATCATAGGCGGTGGCTTCTCGTTTAGTGAAGCTGCTTGGGACTGTGGTAACCAAACTGAGGATTTGGGAATTGTACTTTGTAACCATACTGGATTCATTGGCCCTTGGATAGTCAATGCGATAATTTCAGATGGCGTCCAAGACATCTATGTCACATGGTACGTGTCTTACGAAGTATGGCATCCTCCAGAGCCAGTTGTCGAAGAAGAAGAAAAAACGCAGGATTCTGCCTTTGACTTCGATGTAACTACAAATCAAATGATATTCATGGGACTTGGAGTATTGATAGTAATACTTCTAGCAATGTTAGTATTAGGTCGAAAGAAGCCACCACAGGCTCAACAATCGATGTTTGCTAATTCTAGGTATGAGCCAGCCCAATCACAATACACCTCTGTTCCTGGTGCACCGGTTCTGCCTCCACCTCCAGAAGCATTTGCTAAGTGGTAGTCACTCGTGTTTTGTCCACTCTGTATCGTTAGCAGTCTTGTACCAATTTTGCCCGTTGTAGTTTAACCAAGAATAACCGTGTTCATCGGTTTGGTCTGCAGGAGTATCTGGAGAAGGAGTAGTTTCGATTGCTGGAATATTCTTTTGTGCAGCTTCTACAATAGGTGCTTGTTCCACATCAGTCATAGGCTCAAAGTCATCTGAAGCCATTAACAGTTCAGCATTTTCGAACTTATCATCCAGTTCTGAGCGCAGTCTTTCAAGACGTATTCCTTGATGCGGCCCTAGTAGGCGTAGCATCAAACTGTATTCCCAGCGTAGCGCTACCTGTTCTAATTCCTCACGAGAT
>CEVS01060227.1_pt1 | contig 12074 bp, 11 predicted proteins | sample 361571 | NCBI WGS metagenome assembly CEVS01 (sample SAMEA2623850, study PRJEB7988) | marine metagenome | isolation source: saline water (ENVO:00002010), including | reverse complement strand
ATATATTCCCAAAGAATGTGCCTTATCAACTAAAGATTTAAAATCATCTGGGGTTCCAAATTCTGGATTTATTTTCTCATAATCCGAAATAGCATAATAACTGCCCAGAGGACCTTTGCTCTTTTTTGATGATATAGGGTTAATGGGCATTAACCAAATGATATTAACACCCATCTCTTTTATTAAATCCAAATCGTTAGCAAATGCATTAAAAGTTCCTTCTACAGAATATTGACGAATATTTGCTTCATAAAGTACAGCCCTATCAATTACTTCTTTATTTATAAATTCAATCTTAACTTTATCTTCTGTTATTGGTTTTCTGGGTTCCTTATTTTCCAGGCAAGAATTAAATATTAAAATTGAAATAACAATTAATAATTTTTTCATGTTTAATTAGTTTTAGGTTCAACAGTAATTTTCTTTCCAGAAGAAATAAGACTTATTGGCTTATCTCCGGTTAACTCATAAGTCGTTTCTTTTTTATTTGTTTTAATAGTTAAAATTGATCCGTTAAAATTAACTCTAAAGCTAAATGAATTCCATTTTGAAGGTAATTTGGGATTAAAAGAAAAAAATCCATTATTAATTTTCATTCCTCCAAATCCCTTTGAAATAATCAACCAAGCTCCTCCCATACTTGTTATATGCAAACCTTCCATTACTTCTTTATTATAATCATCCAGATCTAATCTTGAGGCATTTAAAAAAAACTGATATGCTTTTTCTTTTTTATCTAGTTTTGAAGCTAAAATTGAATGCAAACAAGCAGATAGTGAAGATTCATGAACAGTAAGAGGTTCATAGAATTCAAAATTTGTCCTTAACTCTTCTTTGGTGAAATCCTCTTCAAAAAAATAAAATCCTTGTAATACATCTGCTTGCTTTATATAAGGAGACCTCAAAATCTTATCCCAAGACCAATTTTGATTAATCGGTCTTTCATTAATTGGTATTTCATCAACAAACTTAAATTCTTTATCTAAAAATCCGTCCTGTTGTAAAAAAACTTGTCTTTTTGAATCGTAGGGTAAATAAATGTTTTTAGCAATTTCCTCCCATTTTTCTATTTCTTTTTTGCTTAAACCAGTTTTTTTTAAAATCCTTTTGTAATCAGTTTTATTATTTTCTCTGATATTTCGCTCTTGTTTAACAGAATAATTAAGACACCATTTTGCAATATAATTGGTATACCAATTATTATTGACATTATTTTCATATTCGTTAGGGCCTGTAACACCCAATAAGACATACTTGTTTTTCTCTTTAGAAAAACTAAATCTTTGTTTCCAAAAACGGGAAATTCCAATTAAAACTTCTAATCCATATTTTTGAATGTATGATTTGTCATTAGTAAAGTTTTCATAGTAAAAAATAGCGTAAGCTATTGCAGCATTTCTGTGAATTTCTTCAAAAGTAATTTCCCATTCATTGTGGCATTCTTCTCCGTTCATTGTAACCATAGGATATAAAGCAGCGCCATTAGTAAAACCTAATTTTTCTGCATTTTGTATTGCTTTTTCTAGATGATTATACCTGTACTTAAGTAAATTAAGAGCAGCTAATCTTCCCTTTGTTGCTAAATAAAAAGGAAAGCAGAATGCTTCTGTATCCCAATAAGTTCCACCTCCGTATTTTTCTCCAGTAAATCCCTTTGGCCCAATATTTAATCTTTCATCTTCTCCTGTAAAGGTTTGATTAAGCTGGAAAATATTATACCTTATTGCTTGTTGAGCTTTTATATCTCCATCTATTGAAACATCAGAGCTTTCCCATATTTTTTCCCACTCATTTTTTTGCTCATTCAATAAAAAATCAAATCCTAGGTCCATCGCTTCTTTTGAAAGCTCATGTGTTTTTTTAAAATTTACTGAGGAATGATTAATGGAAGTGACATAACCTCCACATTTTACCAATGACAGACTTTTATTTTTATCAAGTTCAGAAGAAAAATTATGTGAAATTCTGTTTTTCTTAATTTCAATTTTAGGTTTTTCTGTTTTAATTTTCTCGTTTAAATAAAGTTCATTCTGCATGAATGTGCATATCTCATATGAGGTCTTTAATGTTTTTGATTTTAATGCGGCAAAGTTATCCTTAGTTTCTTTTTCCTTATGATTCCAAAACTTTTCGTCCCAATTTGAATCTTGATTAGAAACATCACCATCAATATATGACTTCAATTTTATTAAACATTTTTTATTTATTGATTTTATTTTATAACTAATCATTCCTATATCCTTTCTAGCCATTGATAGAAATCTTTTGCTCTCTATGTATACTCTTGTTTTATCTTTTAAAACAGCTTCAAACGATCTCAAGTAAAATCCTTTTTTTAAATCCAATACTCTTTTAAATTTCTCGATTCTTGAACATTTATTTAAATCAAAATCCTGATCATTTATATTTATCTCAATACCAATCCAGTTAGGTGAGTTTAAAACTTTGGCAAAAAAATCTGGATATCCAATTTTCCACCAACCAACTTTAGTTTTATCAGGATAATAAACTCCAGCTATATAACTTCCCATAAAAGTTTCCCCACTATAACTTTCTTCAAAATTTGCTCTTTGTCCCATATATCCATTCCCTATACTAAATAAACTTTCAGATGATTTAACCTTAGTCGGATTAAATCCCTCTTCAATAATTTTCCATGGATGAAGCTTTAAATAGTTTGATTTCTTCATTAAAAAAACTTGTTTTTTAAATTATCAGTAATTTTTAGAAAATCAGTAAAACAGTACTCTAAATTTTTTAAATTATTTTTATTGCCAATTCCAAAGACAACCATCCCTGCATTATTTGCAGCATCAATACCAGATTGAGCATCTTCAAAAACTAAACAATTTTTTGGTTTCGTTTTTAACTTTTTACTTGCAGTTAAAAAAATTTCAGGGTTAGGTTTACCCATTTTTATATCATTTCCATCTATTATAAAATCAAAAAAACTAATTAGATCCAGTTTTTTGAGTACTAATTTTGCGTTTTTACTAGATGAACACAAAGAAGTTTTTATTGATTTTTTTTTTAGATATTTTAAAAAAATTTTAACTCCAGGTAGAATATTATTTGGACTAATAGTATTTATAAGATCAAGGTAGTAGCAGTTTTTTTTAATAAGATATTGATTAAATTTTTCTTCAGAAAAACTAAGATTAGCAAAATCAATAATTTTTATAAGAGACTCTTCTCGACTTAATCCTTTAATAAACTCATTTTCAGTTTCTGTTAGATTATGTCCAAATTTTAGACATAGTTTTTTCCAAGCCAAAAAATGGTGATTTGAAGTATCAACAATTACACCATCTAAATCAAACAATACTGCTTTAATTAAACTCATACTATGGAATTTAAATTCACTTTAAAAGACTACCCTTCACCTATTCTATTTTATTAATTGTTGATTTTACAGGTTCTTTTACAGTGCCATCAAAACCTGTTACCCCTGAAACAGTCGTATATTTTAAAGTAGTTTTTTTATTCGGATAAATAAATTTGTTTGCACTGTAACAAGCCAAGGTTGCTTCATGAAAACCACATAAAATAAGTTTTACTTTCCCAGGATAGGTGTTTGAATCTCCAATTGCATAAATACCTGGAATACTAGTCTGATAGTCTAAAGCATTATTTACAAGAATAGCATTTTTTTCCATTTTAAAACCCCAATTTGCAATAGGGCCTAATCTTGGTAATAACCCAAATAATGGTATGAAATAATCAACATTAACTTGTTTGATGCTTTCATTAAACGAAATATCCAATATTAGTTCTAAATCTTTCTTTTTAATGGCTTCAACCTGAGCTGGAATAATAGTAGAAACCTTCCCTCTTGATTTTAAATCTTGAACTTTCTGAACAGAATCTGGAGAAGCTCTAAATTCTTTTCGCCTATGAATTAAAATTACTTCCTTTGCAATATTTGAGAGAAAAATTGTCCAATCTAATGCTGAATCTCCTCCTCCCGCAATTAAAATCTTTTTATCACGGTATTTTTCAGGATCACGAATAATATAATCTACCCCATTATCTTCATACTTTTCTAAATTAGATAATTTTGGTTTCCTAGGTTCAAAAGTTCCTAATCCACTTGCGATTATAATTACTGGTGCTAAATGTTTTGTCTCCTTATCTGTTGTTACTAAAAATTTGTTTTCTTTTGTTTTTTTTATTGATTGTGCACACTCACCTAATGTAAAACCAGGTTTAAAGGGTGAAATCTGATCCATTAATTTTTTTACTAGATCTCCAGCTATTATTTCGGGGTGAGACGGAATATCATAAATTGGCTTTTTGGGATATATTTCAGCACACTGACCTCCCGGCATAGGGAGAGAATCAATTAGATGACATCTAAGGTTTAACAGGCCTGCTTCAAAAACAGTAAAAAGACCTGTTGGCCCAGCACCAATTATAATTATATCACTTTTAATCATTGTTACTTTTCTTGTACACTTACTACCTTTTCTATTTGAGGGACATACTTTTTTATTGTCATTTCAACCCCTGATTTAAGTGTCATTTGATTAACTTTACAAGAAATACAATTACCATGTAATTTAACATTGACAACTTTATTATTATCAATTGAAACAAGGCTTATATCTCCACCATCAGAAACTAGAAATGGCCTTATTTCCTCTAGTGCAAACTCAACTCTTTCTTTTATATTTTTATTATCCATAATATTTATTTTATTGCTGAACAACCAACCATATTTGTGATTTTGACAACCTTAGTTGCAGGCAAAGTGGTATTTCTTTTAATTAATTCTTCAACTAATTTTTGAGTGATTTTAGTTAAATGATTTTTTACTAGTGTGTTTTCTTGTAAAGCAGCAGGCCTTCCAACATCAGATGCTTCTCTTATACTCTGAACAAGAGGTAATTCTCCTAAAAATGGGACATTTTTATCTTCAGAAAGATTTTTCGCGCCCTGTCTTCCAAAAATATAATATTTGTTATCAGGTAATTCCTGGGGAACAAAAAAAGACATGTTTTCAATAATTCCTAATAGAGGAACATTTATATTTTCTTTTCTAAACATACTTATCCCCTTACGAGCATCTGCTAAAGCAATATTTTGAGGGGTACTGACCACTACAGCTCCATTAAGTGGTATGGACTGAACAATACTTAAATGAATATCGCCAGTTCCAGGGGGTAGGTCTACTAGTAAAAAATCTAATTCTCCCCAAGCTGAATCAAAAATCATTTGTTTCAAAGCTTTTGTAGCCATTGGACCTCTCCATATAACTGCCTGGTCAGGTTTTGTGAAAAACCCAATTGACAAAACTTTAACACCATAATTTTCGACCGGTTTAATCTTGGATTCTCCATTGTAATTTACTGAAAGGGGCCTCTCTCCTTCCAAATCAAACATTGTAGGAATTGAAGGTCCATAAATATCAGCATCTAGGATACCAACTTTGCATCCCATTTCGGCTAAAGTTACAGCAAGATTTGCAGTAACGGTGGATTTTCCAACTCCTCCTTTACCCGAAGAAATTGCTATAATTGAATCAATTCCTTTGATGCTTGCAACTGCATTGGGAGTTATGGTGTTATTATTGCTGTGTTTCGTGTTAATATTAATTTTAATCTCAGGATTAAATTTTCCTGTAAAAAGTTTATTAATGGAATCCTTAACTTTTTTTTTAGCCTGAAGAGTTGGATTTTTTACTAATATATCAATGTCGACTTGATCTCCAAAGACCATAATGTTAGAAATTAAATTTCCATCATATAATGATTTACCATCACCATTTATAGTAATTCCTTGCAAAATTTCTTCAATGTCTTTTTTAGCAATTGGCATTAGAAAAATTTATATCATTTAATGTTCAAATATACTCCAATCTAGTTTGATAGAAAAGCTAAAAACAAATATGAATATTAAAGCTCATTAGACGGATCCCAAAAAAAATCATCAAAATTTATAATCTGATCATTTTTAATTGAAATTCCTTCATTTTTTAGGAGTTGTTCCATCAAATTTGTCCCTATGAAATGATTTTTCCCAGTTAATAGTCCATTTCTGTTAACAACCCTATGTGCAGGAAAATTTTTCAGATTATGAGAATTATTCATTGCCCAACCAACCATACGTGCTGCTCTTGGATCTCCTAAAAAACTTGCTATAGCTCCATATGAAGTAACTCTGCCAAAAGGAACTTTTCTTACTACTTTATAGACTTTGTCAAAAAAACTATTCATTATTCAAAACAAAATTTAATAAAAGAAATTTTCTTGTTGTTTTTTAAGAAAGTTTTCTCATAAAAAGTTTGCACACTTGTTGACTCAATAGGTGAACTGGGATTATTATAAATATCATTATGAGAAAATAAAACTTTTGCACCTAATCCTTCAATTATTCCTAAAGTATATCCATATAAAAAAGAACTGTCAGTTTTAAGATTTATTAAACCTTTTGACTTAAGAATTTTTCTGTACATGTTAAGGAAATTAGAATTTGTTAATCTATGTTTGCTTCTCTTATATTTGATTTGAGGATCGGGAAAAGTTATCCATATTTCATCAATTTCCCCATTGGAAAAAAGACTTGATATTAATTCAATTTGAGTCCTAACAAAAGCAACATTTTTTATGCCTTTTTCAATAGCAGTCTTTGCTCCTCTCCAAATTCTGGCACCTTTTATATCAATACCAATATAATTAATCTTAGGATTTAATTCTGAAAGATGAAGAGTATACTCACCTTTTCCACAACCCAATTCTAAAACAATTGGATTGTTATTTTTAAAATAATTCAAACTCCAATTGCCTTTGAACTCAAATTGTTTTTTAATAATTTTTTTCCTGTTAGGTTGTATGAGATTTATGAAGGTTTTATTTTCCTTAAATCGCTGTATTTTATTTTTACTTCCCATATAAAATAAATAGTCAGGTAAATTTAAAAAAGATTGAATTCACATTAAAAGCAATAAAGACCTGTTTTTAATGTATTTAATCTATGCTATTTTGAGGCCTCAAGAGTGAAAGAAAATTTTGAACCTACTCCAAACTTGCTTTCAACAAAAATCCTTTCTCCGTGAGCTTGAATAATATGCTTAACGATTGCAAGTCCCAAACCAGAACCGCCTAGTTTACGATTTCTTGTTTTATCTATCCTATAAAAGCGCTCAAAAATTCTGGGCAAATGTTTTTCTTCAATACCTTCACCATTATCAGTAACATCTACAATGAGTTTATTTTTATTTAACTTATTTACACTAATTTCAATTGAACCATTTTCAACACTATATTTTAAAGAATTAATTATTAAGTTGGTTAAAACCTGTTGAATTCTTTCTTTATCAGCTTCAACAAAAAAAGTCAAACTTTCGTCTCCATCTAATGATAGTGAAATATTATTCTTTTTTACTTGCATTTCAAAAAGATCCATAACATTTTTAATTAACTCAATCAAATCAAATTTTGATTTCTCAATGGATTTAACTCCAGATTCAAATGCAGTTATTAAATCTAAGTCTCTAACTATATGCACAAGTCTGTCTAATCCCTTTGAAGTTCTTTTTAAATATTTTTTTTTCAATTCTTCATCATCTATTTCTCTTTCCAATAAAGTCAAAATATATCCCTGAACGGTAAAAAGGGGAGTTTTTAATTCATGGGCGATATTACCTATAAACTCTCTTCTATATTTTTCCTGTTCTTTTAATTTTTCTATTTCAATTTTTTTATCATCAGCAAATTTCAAAAGACTTTTTTTTACTTCTTCAAGATCGGTTTGAATCACAGATTTGCTCGGAAAAACTCCCGATGGAGACAAGTCACCATAAAGCTTTTCTAATTTATTTAGAATAACTCTTTCAAATCTAATATTCAAAAAAACAAAACAGAAAATAAAGAATATTATAATCGTTATAGCAATAAAAAAAATTTCGTTTTCACTCCACTTAATATCGTTGAAAAAAAAAGTGCCTACTAAAAAAACTCCTGCCAGAAAAACTACAAGAGCTAAAGAAAGTAAAAAGGCTATTTTATAGTTCTTGTAAAACAATTGTGTGTTTATTTTAATAGGCTTATGACAAACTTAAGAACTTATAACAAACTTATAGCCAACGCCTTTGACAGTTTTGAAAAAACTATCTCCAATTTTTTCTCGAAGTTTTCTTATGTGAACATCAATTGTTCTATCACCAACAACCACTCCTGATCCCCAAATATCCTCCAATATTTCATCTCTTCTAATAACCTTACCTGGTTTTGATGCTAAAAGAAATAATAGTTCAAATTCTTTTCTTGGTAATGAAAATGTCCTGTCATTAGCAATTACCTTGTACTCACTTTTATCAATCAATAAATTGTTATATTCTAGTCTTTCTATCCTTGGTTTTTGAAAGTCCAGCTTTCTCCTTAGCATTGCTTTTACTTTTGAAATAAATATTTTAGGTTTTACAGGTTTTGTTACATAATCATCAGCTCCAGCATCAAAAGCAGCTAACTGAGAATAATCTTCCCCACGAGCAGTTAAAAACATAATACTTACGTCATTAATTGTTCTATCTTGTCTTATAAGTTCACAAGACTCAATGCCATCCATAACAGGCATCATTACATCCATAACAATCAAATGAGGTTTAATCTTTCTAGCTTTATCTATTGCTTGCTTGCCATTAGATGCAGCAAAGACATTGTATCCCTCTTGTTTTAAATTAAAACTTAAAATTTCAATTATATCTGGCTCGTCGTCAACAAGTAAAATCTTTATTTCTCTTGGTCCCAATTATCTTTTATTAATTTTAACGAAAATTACAAAAAAAAAAGTGAGTCAACTCAAGCTTATCATTAACTTAACAATTCAATAATATTTATAAAACATATCATTTATAATCCTGATGGAAGTAAAAGATTTAAAAGCTTTCTGGAAAATAAAAACAGAAAAAGAATTTGAAGATTTAACATGGCAAACATTTAATTTCCAATACAAATTCAATAAAACCTATAACTCTTTTTGTAAGCTAATTGATATAAGTCCAGAGAAAATTAGCAAAATAAATGAAATACCCTTTCTTCCAATAAGTTTATTTAAATCAAAAAAAGTCATTTCATCTAAAAATGATTCTTATGATAAGATATTTAAGTCATCTATGACTACTGGAAATAGTCCATCAATTCATTATGTGAAAGAATTAAAAGATTATAAAAAGAGTTATCGGAATTGTTTCTCTTTATTTTATGGTCCTCCAAAAAATTATGCTATACTTGCTCTTCTCCCCTTCTATCAATCAGATTCTTCTCTTGTCTACATGGCAAAAGACTTAATTAAATCAACTAAAAAAAATGAAAGTGGTTTTTATTTAGATGAATTTGAAGACTTATACAAATCGTTAATCAGATTAGAAAAAAAAGGTCAAAAAACAATTCTTTTAGGTGTTTCTCATGCTCTTTTAAGTTTTGCGAAAAAATTTACTTTCAAATTAAAAAATACTATAATTATGGAGACTGGAGGGATGAAAGGTAAAAGAAAAGAATTGACAAGAAAAGAATTACATGAAAAACTAGTAAAAAGCTTTAAATTAGAAAAAATACATTCTGAATATGGGATGACTGAATTACTCTCCCAGGCATATTCAAGTGGAAATGGACTTTATAAAACACCTCCATGGATGAAGATTTATATTAGAGAAAACGAAGATCCCTTTGCTGAATCAGATTTAAATCAAACCGGAGGAATTAATATTATTGATTTAGCTAATCGCTACTCATGTAGTTTTATTGAAACAGAGGATATGGGAAAAGTAAATTCAGATGGTTCCTTTGAGATTATAGGTAGAATTGATAACTCAGAAATAAGAGGATGTAATTTAATGGTTTTATAAAATCAAGTAACTTCAACGATATAATAGTTTTTCTTTCCCTTTTGCATTAATATATATCGATTATCAATCAAATCTTTCTCAGTTAAGTAGTAATTTTCATCAACTTTATTTTTATTTACAGATATTGAATTTTCTCTTATGGCTCTTCTAGCCTCTCCCTTGGAAGACAAAAAATTACCTATAGAAACCAAGGCAGAAATAATATCTACTCCAGATTTAATTTCTTTCTTTAAAATCTGAACTTTTGGAACGCCTTCAAAAACGTCTAAAAATATTTGCCTATCAATTTTTTTTAAATCATCAGTAGTTGATTTTCCAAATAAAATTTCTGTTGCTTTTTGAACTTTCCTTAAATCTTCTTTGGAATGAACCATCATTGTAATTTCTTCAGCAATTTTCTTTTGAAGAATCCTTAAGTTTGGACTTTCATCATGTTTTTGTGTTAAATTTTCAATTTCTTGATTTGACAAAAGAGTAAATATTTTTATGTATTTTTTTGAGTCATCATCAGATGAATTCAACCAATATTGATAAAATCTATACGGAGAAGTCCTTTTTTTATCAAGCCAAATATTTCCATGTTCTGATTTTCCAAATTTTGATCCATCTGACTTAGTTATCAATGGACAAGTGAGAGCAAATACTTTTCCTGATTCTTTTCTTCTCACTAGTTCAACACCTGTAACTATATTCCCCCATTGATCACTACCTCCCATTTGAATTTTACATTGCTTTTCTTTAAACAAGTGTAAAAAATCATATCCTTGTATTAATTGATATGTAAATTCAGTGAATGACATTCCTGTCTTGGAATCACTTTGTAATCTTTTTTTTACAGAGTCTTTTGACATCATATAATTAACAGTTATATGCTTGCCAATTTCTCGAGAAAATTTAATCAAAGAGAAATTTTTCATCCAATCATAATTATTTACAATTTCTGCAGCAACTGGATTAGTAGAATCAAAATCTAAATATTTTTCTAACTGTTTTTTAATTGACTTAGTGTTTCGTTCAAGAATCTCTTTACTCAATAGATTTCTTTCATTAGATTTTCCTGAGGGATCGCCTATCATCCCTGTAGCTCCACCTAATAAAATTATTGGACGATGACCTGCTCTTTGAAAATGAATTAATACCATTATCTGAACTAGACTCCCGATATGTAACGAATCTGCACTTGGATCAAAACCAATATAACCAGATACAGATTGATTCAAAAGAAACTTTTCTGTATCAGGAGTTATATCATGTAACATTCCTCTCCAACGCAATTCACTTACAAAATTCTTCATTACTAAATAAACTTATTTCACAAAGATATATTTATACAAGGAAACAAAAAATCATTATTAAAAAACAGTATTTTTATAAAATGATACTAGTTACTGGCGCTACTGGTTTTGTTGGTTCTGAACTGATATGTTTATTAGTTAAAAAAAATTTAAATGTTGTTGGTTTATACAGAAATGAAATTCAAAAAAACAAAACCATTCATATAATTGAATCAAGACTCAAAAAAAATACTGAAAAACTTAAAAAAATTAAATGGATAAAAGCTAACCTAAAAGACTTCTCTAGTCTTGAAAACGCTTTTTTCGGAATTAAAAAAGTTTATCATTGTGCTGCTCTTGTTTCCATGGCATTTAAAGATCAAAAAAGATTATTGAAAATAAATCAAGAAGGCACATCCCATATTGTAAACCTTTGCTTAAAAAATAATATAAAAAAATTGGTTTATGTCAGTTCAATTGCTGCTTTAGGAAATGACAAATATGAGAATGAAATAAACGAATCCTCTCCTTGGGATAATAGTATAGAAAAAACAACCTATTCTTATTCTAAGTATGTTGCTGAACTTGAAGTATGGCGTGGATCAGAGGAGGGCTTACCTATTGTTATAGTTAATCCAGGGGTAATTCTTGGAAATAAAAGTCCAATAAATAGTATGTTTAATTCAATAAGAAAAGGGTTTAATTTTTTTCCATCTGGTTCAACCGGTTTAGTTGAAATAAATGATGTAGTTTACTTGATGTTTCATTTAATGGAATCAAATATAACCAATGAGAGATTTATATTAGTTGCTGAGAACTGGTCCTATAAAAAAATATATGAAATGATTTTAAAAAAATATAATAAAAAAATAAAACTACTTCCCCTTCCAAAGTCAATTTTTTATTTAGCTTGGATAATTGAAAAGACTATTTCTTTTTTTGGATTTAAAAAAAGG
>CEVS01156334.1_pt1 | contig 12091 bp, 12 predicted proteins | sample 361571 | NCBI WGS metagenome assembly CEVS01 (sample SAMEA2623850, study PRJEB7988) | marine metagenome | isolation source: saline water (ENVO:00002010), including | reverse complement strand
GAGGCAGGTAATTCCAACCCCTCCAGCGTAGACTTTAGTTGGGCTTACGATGGCAAAGCGCCAACCGTAGAAATCACTGCAGCAAATGCTTCAGGCGCAGTGATTACCTCCGACTCAACAACAAATGATAATTCTTTAATCGTTACGCTTACTTCAAGTAAGGCAACCTCTACCCTAGCCCTAGAAGATGTTGTTGTTTCCGGGGGAGCGCTCAGTGATTTTGCTGCCACATCCTCCACAGTATATACCGCCAAATTCATTCCAAATGGTGACGGCATAAAAACGTTAAGGATCAAAGCCAATGTCTTTGTAGACGCTTACGGAAATTATAATAAGCCTAGCGAGGAGTTTAGTTGGACTTATGACGGCACCGCCCCAAGTCTTACAATTAGCGTAGTTGATAGCAACAATGTTTCAGTAGCAGATAATGTCATAAGAAATGACAATAATTTATTTATGACCTTCTCTGTTTCAGAAGATGTTTTCAGTTTTGATGAAGATGATATTTCTTTAACGGGAGGAAAAATCATCAATTTCAACTCGTCCTCACCACGGCTCTATACCGCAATATTTACACCAGATATTGATGGTGAAATAGTTATTAGTGTGTCCGCAAATACGATTAGTGATCCTTATGGAAACAAAAACCAGACATTAAAGCAGTTTAAATGGACCTACGATGGCACCGGACCCACTCTGAGTATGACAGCTGTAAATGGTATCAGTGAGAAAATTGATAACGGTTCAGCATCCAAAGATGAGTTATTGTTATTAACATTTAATTCTTCTGAACCAGCGGTGGGTTTTGATCAAAATGATATCTCTGTTTCTGGCGGGGTAATCAGTAATTTTGCGGCAATATCACCCACTATTTTTACAGCGTCTCTTACGCCAACCAAAAATGGAGCAACCCTCATCGAAGTTCTTGGATCACGATTCTCCGATGTCCCAGGTAATCAAAATATTGTTGGCGCTTCTTTCAAGTGGTTCTTTGATAATAGCGCTCCAACCATTGGAAATGTTTATGAAGGGTATGATCAAGATTTAGACTGGGTACGGCTCACCCTTCCGGTAAGTTGGAACGGTTTTACAGATCTTTCAGGAGTTGACTTCTATGAAGTGTCGCTTGGAACCTCTATCGGTAACAATGATTTTGCTGATTGGGTAAATACTGGTAAAGATTCCGTATATGTCTTTGACCAATTAAATCTTGTAAGCGGTGTCCAGTACTATGCAAATGTTCGAGCAACCGATGCTGCTGGCAATCAATCTTTAAGCGCAACTTCTGATGGCTTTCAGGTAGATTTTGTTCCGCCAACCGTAGTTTCGACTACCCTTGAAAGCGAATCGGTAGTTTCGCTTACCGGTAACACAGTATTTTCTCTTGAAGTGTCCGAACCAATTGAGTCTGCTGTTGTAACTCTTGAATCCGAACTAAAGGGCGTGATTGAGATTAACCATCAGATAAAAGATTTAAAAAATATTGAAGCAGCGCTTGAGGGGCCGTTCACTAGCGGGGATAGGCTTAAAGTAGCAGTCTACGGAATTAAAGATAAGGCAAACAACGTTTCTGTAAAATATGAGTACGAATATCCGATCAGTTACCTCGGCGATTTTGATATCGATGGATCTATTGACATCAAAGATTTTAATACTTTTAGTAGCGCATGGCAGAGCCAAGATATTACTTATGAGCTCGGGCCTGTTAGTGGACAGGTACCATTCTTTACGCCAGAATTTGATGGCATTTACGATTTAAAAGACGGAATGGCGTTTTATTACATGTGGCATTGGGACTATAACCAGCTGGGCAAAACAATTGTAAATACAAAATTAAAGCAGGGTAATAAAATTGATATTTCTCATAGCACGGATCGCTTAACGGTGAAGCCTCCAACCGGCGCTCGCGCAGCTGAGATCATCATTAATTATCCTGCAGATGAGATGCTAATGCTTCCAAGATCCATCAGCATGGAACAGGGAGCGAATAGCAGGCTCTCAAAAATTGACACGGTATCCGGTAGGATTTTACTACATCAAATTGTCAGCGATGAAGAGATAACTTTCGATCTTAGTTCGTATTCACGTAATCAGTCGAACCTTGATATCTCGTATCAATTTGTTGATCAAAACAATAATACGGTAAGCTCAGGGTATTTAGATTACGAGTTAAAACCAATTCCAGGCACTTTTGCTTTGAAGGATAATTATCCTAACCCGTTCAATCCTTCAACCACCATTCGCTTTGATTTACCTACAGATGCTATGGTCAATATTATTATCTATGATATCACGGGACGCGAAGTGGCACGCCCCTTGAGCACGAGAAAGAATGCTGGCTATCATTCTGCTGTATGGAACTCTAAAAATTTCAATGGCGAGTCGGTATCTGCCGGTATATACTTCTATCAAATTCAAACCAAAGAATTTGTTAGATCCAAAAAGATGCTATTATTGAAATAAATAATATCTTTTTATGAAAAATAGCGCGGATCACAGTCAAGCTGTAATATTTGACCTTGATGGTACTCTTGTCGATACTGTTGAAGATATTGCAAACGCAGTCAATGATGTTTTAGATAAATTTGGCTATCCAACTCACTCGATCGATTTCTACAAGGAGAATATTGGTGGGGGTATTAATGATCTCATTCAGCGCTCCCTTCCAAAAAAGCACAATGTAACCACAGAAAGTTATATTGACTCTCTTGACCATTTTTATGAAAAGCATTTAAATAAGAATACTGAGGTGTATCCCCATATATACGACATCTTAGATGTACTAAAAAGCAAAGGCATTCCAATAGCGGTCGTATCCAACAAACGTCACCCGTTTACATTGCAATCGGTCAATGAATTCTTTGCTGATTATATTGATATAACTATTGGATCTGGATCTGATTTTGCTTTAAAACCTGACCCGGAAAGTGCAGAATTCGTATTGAATAAATTTAACGCTAAAGCTGAAGACAGTTTTTTTGTAGGCGATACCGGTTACGATATTAATACTGCTAAAAATGCAGGAATGGTATCTCTTGGGGTTGTGTGGGGAATGAGCAGTAAGGAAAAGCTGACCACTTTTTCACCAGATCATATGTTTGAAAAACCTATAGAACTGCTTCGTTTCTTCGAAGAAATTTAGCGAAGTTTGTTTGATGGCAAATTAAGGTGTGTATAAATTAAGTTATGAAATTCAAGCCGCTATTATTTTTTATGCTAATTGCCGCATTGTACGGCCAATGAGCGCTCTGAAGTAATCCATCCTTGCCAGTTGGCGAGGCAGACAAAGGCATTGGCGCTGTAAAAGGCAAAGCATACTATGGAGTTCAGGTGCAAACCTCTATTATCGATTGGTGGCATGACCCCATTGAAAGCAATGAGCCCTATAAGCACAGTGGAAAGCTTAACACCGTGCTAGTGCGCCCCAGTCTTATTTACGGCGTATCCAATAAAATAAATCTGGCTCTTTCTACGCAGATCGGTGTCAGGTCAATGGTCTGGGATCAAAATAGCAGCTCAATTCATCACCGCACAGAAACTACTCTAGATGGTTTTAATAATGCTAATCCTGGCTGGCTTGGTGACAGTAAAATTATTTTACGCTATCTGGCTAAAAATGACGGCATGGGGGAGGGTTTACGGGTTATTTTAGGTGGAGGCCTTAGTGTTCCATCAAATAACGTATTAACTTCTGATCCATTTTTTCTTAAGGGTGAAGAAAAGACAGATCACCGCCATTTTAGTTTAAGTACCGGCTCCTATAAGTATATTCTTGAAAGTCAGTTGTTCTTTAAACGCCCAGCTAATCCCGTTTTCTTTGGAGGATTTTTAGTATACGAACATCCTATTTCTGAAAATGAACACAATTATCTTGCCCCGCCATTATTGAATATCTCACTCTCAGCTACTTTTAAGCGCTTTGATAAACGCGATTCCTCGCTTGGTTATGGCGTAGGAATTCTACAAAGTGGAAATGGCTACTGGCATGGAATTCGAGAGCCTAACTCAAAATCACTGAGCATCTCGCCTACTATTTCATACCTTTTGAATGCAAGCGGAGGAGCGATTTCCTTTAATATATCAAAACCGTTTTTCTTTGAAGGTTCTTTTTATAGCAACGAAGGAGATATCGGTCAAGGAAGCAACATTTGGCAGTTTGCGGTATCTTTTAGGAAAATTTAGCGGTTTTAATAGTAACTTTCATGTTATCTAAGTTTTCTTTACATTCGATCATTAATTAATTAGTAAAAAGGAAATTTTTTATGGAAAAAGGAAAAGTAAAGTTCTACAATAGAGACAAGAAATACGGTTTTATTACCGGTGATGATGGAAAAGATTATTTCTACCATGTATCAGGTGTCGCTAATGAAGCAGAGCTTAACGACGAAGACGCAGTTGAATTTAAAGTAGAAGATGGTGAAAGAGGCCCTAAGGCCGTTGACATTACACCTCTATAGATTTTTAAATCTATCTCTACATTCTTAGAGAAGAAATTTAACAAACTGTACAAAAATAAAAGCCTCTTTATAAGAGGCTTTTATTTTTATGTGAAGTAATATATGTTTTTTTGGATTGAAGCAACCATTCTTGCCTTTTCTCTGTTTAGAGAACCAGATCTTACCTTAGATAAACCAGAGACTCATAACAGTGAAAAAAATAGTTTCCGCTTTTATGGAGGATATGAATCACGACCATTAATGAGTTTTGTTGTGCTTGGTGACATACGATATGAATACCATCATACATCAATATCAGGAATAGACTTTTCGCGAAAAATAAAAAGCGATTTCAATGATCTCCCGTTAGACTTTAGTCTAGGTATGAGCTTGGTTCGATATAATGAGAATAATTTTCAGAAAAACCATAATCAGTATAATCTTTTTTTAAACATGCACTATAAAATAAAGCGTAGAGGTATCCCTTTGAGATTGTTTATAGGGGAAGGTATTTCGTTCGCAGAAAGGGTGCCTTACGTTGAAGGGAGAGAAACCAGGCGGTTGAGTGGAAGAGACTCTAAAGTGATGAATTATCTAAATGTAGGTTTTGATTTTAGGCTAAGCGATCTAACTGGCCACGATAGTTTGCATAATATTAGATTAGGTTTATCAAATGCACACAGGTCGGGCGCTTTTAAAAAAATAAAATTGTTTAATTATACCCAAGGCGGCAGTGACTTTGTTTCGCTTTTTTTAGAATATGATTTTTAATTTAAACCAGTAAATACAAATGAGAGATTAGAATGAAAAAAATACTTGTATACATACTTTTAATAGTACCAGCTTTAAATGCCCAGTCGTTAGAAAGTGTCGTAGGCGGGGAGCATCGCTCAGCAAAGAATAAGGCCAGAGATCAATACCGTCATCCAGTAGAGACGTTAAACTTTTTTGGCATAAAAAATGATATGACCGTAGTCGAGTTAAATCCCGGCGGCGGTTGGTATCAGGAGATACTCGCTCCTTTTTTAAAGAAAAAGGGACGATATGTAACCGCAACGTACGATTCAGATTCAAAGAGTGAATATAGGCGTAATTCTTACGACGCAGAGATGAAGCGCTTAAAAAATAATAAAAAACTTTACGGTGATCCCCAAGTAGTAGCACTATCTGGAGACGTTTATGGAGAAAAAGAATCGGCAGACATGGTATTAAGTTTTCGAAATTATCATAACTGGGTAGGAAACTCTGAATTTGAAAAGCTTAGGGCTATTTATAAAACACTGAAGTCAGGTGGAGTATTTGGTATTACCGACCACAGAAGCGATGAACCTATTGATCAAAAAGGATATACATGTGAACCGTGCATGATTCGCGATGCAGAAGCAGTAGGCTTTGTGTATGTTGGGTCTTCACAAATTAATGCGAACAGTAAAGACACTAAAGATTATCCAGGCGGAGTATGGAACCTGCCCCCAACCCTTAGAGAGCGGGGTTTGAAAAAATCAGAAATAAAAAAGATGCAGATTAAATACAAGGAAATCGGAGAAAGCGATAGGTATACCCTGAAATTCATGAAGCCCTAATTCATGAACAAAAACACACACCCTACTTTTATTGAAAAAATAGAGCTGATAGAAAGTCTGGAAGAATTTTTTTTAAACTACGAACCAAAATTTGGTGAAAAGATCAAAGTTCGAAGATTTTTGAAAGATCTCCAAACAATGAAAGCTGAGCAGCAAGATGCTATGCTGATGATGCGTTTAAGCAAAATAAAAGACACAAAATTAACCAAAAAGGATATTGATCTTTTAAAAACTTTGGATGACGATACACTAAAAGATTTCCGTGAAAAACTTAAGCGCAAGAACAACCTTCCTTTGATTGTTCGCCTAATGGAGAGAGTTAAAAAACTCTAAAGGATATTAAATAGGCTTTAAATATTGATAAAAAGCGCAAAACGCTTGACTTCGCCTATCTTTTATAGCTAGCATCAGTAGTGATAAGTAATACCGCAATAAAATTTGTAAACATTGCATTGTCAATTATTATTGGCAGTTTTAAAACACAAATATAGCGGGTAAGCTTAAAATAACTTTTAAAAAAACCCGCTTCTGGCGGGTTTTTTTTTAACCGTAACCAAGGAGTAGATATGAAACAGTTTATCTTAGCGATGATGTATGTTTTTAGTTTAAATACATTGATTGCTCAAGAAGAAGAAGAGGTTTGGCGTGTATGGTATATGAAGCCGGTTCAAGGAAAAGCTGAACAGCTTCAAAAAGGGTTGAAAGCTCATGTGGCAAAAAATCATGGTGAAGGGCAATGGCCGGAATATTATTACGACGTTTTAAGCGGTCCAAATTTTGGATCATTAATGGGCTGGTCAGGACCACACACCTGGAAGGACTTTGATGAAAGAGTGCGAAGCCAAGCAGATGTAGATCATTGGAATAGGTATGTAGCTCCGTATCTAGATAATTCAAGTACGGGTACTGACTTTTTAGTTTTTCATCCAGAATTAAGTTTTGATAGGCCGCAAAGTGATGGACCATGGCCTCCGATATTTCATCTTTCTTGGAATTATATTGGACCAGGAAGAGGTGGAGATTATATGGATGTAGCAAAATCTCAAGTTGAGTCAAAAACAAAAAATAAAAGTGAAAACTACCATAGGATTTACCATACTGCTAGCGGTTCAAATCCCGATGCGTGGCTTTATGAATACCCGGTTGAATCAATGGAGGAATTGAAAAAATCAACAGCAGTTGGCGGCGGCGGCGGATGGGAAAAAGTTTTTGGAAAGGCCAAAGCAGATGAGCTTCGTCAAAAGTATCAAGGGAGTGTAAAATCTAGAATGAGAGAGATCATTAGGGAGAGAAAAGATCTAAGCTCACCGCCACCACCTCCTGAAGAAAATTAAATAATTATAAAATAATTTTTTGCAAAAAGGCTCTGCAATTTGCAGGGCCTTTTGTGTTTAAAAATATAATATTCTTTATTTTTTAAACTATTTATTGAATTAAATTTTGACTTATTCTTATGGAGAAAACTTATGATTAAATATATTCTAATTACCCTCTCGCTAATCTCAGCAACACTTATTGCAAATGATGATCCAAAAAATAAAACGATTACATGTGTTGTTTCTGGTGACAAAATAAATAAAAGCGAATTAAAGGACCATGACTTTTCAACTTACAAAGATGGAAAAGTCTATTTTTGTTGTGGTGGCTGTAAAATGGATTTTGATGATGCTCCAAAAAATTTCTCAAGTAAGGCTAATTATCAATTAGTAGCAACTGGTCAGTATGTGCAAACTGGCTGTCCGATTACAGGCGATACTCCAGGTCATACACATCATGGAAAAAAAGATGTTAGAAAGGTAACCGTTGAAGGAATGAATGTTGATCTGTGTTGTCCAGGATGTTTAAAAAAATTCGATAAATCTAGCGATAAATTTTCGTTACTATTTTCAGATAAAGCCTACAAAAAAGGGTTTGACGTAGCTTCCAAAAACTCTAAAAAGAGTAAGACTAAAAAGACGAAAAAATAATTAGCCTGTTTTAGTTTTTACTTATCACCCTAGGCTGCACAATAACTTAATGACTGCTAAAAACAATCAATTTGGATCATTAAAGTACTTTTTAATCAAATACTCTTTTGAGTTCATAGTCATTATACTTGGTATTTTGATTTCACTTCTTCTTGAGCAGAATCGCCAAAATGCAATCGAAGTTGATCGAAAAAATAATACAATAAGGCAATTAGTTAACGTAATCGAAGAAGATATCAATCAGATCGATGGATTTCTTTATTTGCAGAAATTCTCCCTGGTCAGTGCAAATAGTATCCTTGAAAATTTAAATAACAAGCAGCAAATGCCTGAAGACAGTATCGTATTTCATCTTTCATCTGTTGGTAGGGCTTTGAGATCTTTTTTCCCTCAACAGGGTATTTTTGATCAATTGGTAAGTTCAGACTTAATTAAGATGATTGAATCGGAAGAGTTAAAAACAAAACTATTCAAATTATATAATGAGGATTTGCGCAGACACGATGTTCATACTAAAGAGTATGATGTATTTTTTCTTGATTATAACTACCGGCTATCTGAGTATTTCTTCTTACAGGACTCTTGGATAAAAACTCCAAATGCAGTTAACCCGATTACAATTGATAGCTACAAATTCAACCCTGAATATTACCGCAGTAGAAAAGTTTTTGCCGATATAATCGAATCTAAATCGAATATTCAGTCTTACATAAATGAGTTAACATATTTAAAAGGAATCTTTATGAACCTTAAAACTTTATGCTTGAGTGAGATCGGTGAAGCTTAATACTAATTTCATACTGTATTGTACTATTTCCATAGCCCTCTGCTCTTTATCTGCTTTCTTTTTAAGTTCATTTTACACCGATCATTTAAATAATATTTACAGTTACGAAAATGCTCTCTATAGTTTTCTAATTTTTTGTATGAGCGCAGGAGTATTATGGTTTGCGTTCAAAAAAATAGACTAATTCATCATTAAATGCCTGAGCTTCCAGAAGTACAATCCGTAGTTAATTATTTCAAACCCCTTTTAACTCAAGAGAAAATTCACAACATCACTAGCCCTAATGGGTATGAGAAGGTCTTTGATACGCATTCAATCTTAAATATCAACACTGCAACCAAGGGATTATGTATTGACGATGTATATAGAAAAGGTAAATACATTGTCCTTGATCTTTCAAAAGGGTTTCTGTGCATTCATTTGCGAATGACAGGTCAACTCCAAATGGATATGAAGCAGGCAGACAGTGTAAAGCATTGTAGTTTTGCGATTTTTTTTGAAAGTGGTAAGTCGGTTTATTTTAAGGATTATAGGAAATTTGGAAGACTATATTATTATAAAAACTTAGATATACTTAATGATAAGCTTGGCGTCGAACCTCTTTCAACCGAATTTACTTATGAGTATTTGTTGCAGCACGTTAAACGTTCAAGCGGAATGATAAAACCATTTCTACTGAATCAGAAGCACATCGCGGGTTTAGGAAATATATACATTGATGAATCGTTATGGCTATCCAAGATTCATCCTAAAAAAATATCTTCAAGCATTAGTAAATCTAAGATTAAAATTTTGAGCGAGGTCATTCCAAAAATTTTAACCCGAGCAATTGAATTCAACGGAACGACGATAATCAACTTTTCATATGGAAATCAAGTTTCAGGAGATTTTAAACAATTTTTAAATGTATTTGGAAAGCAGGGAGGGCCGTGCCCGAGATGCAAAAGCAAATTGAAAAAGATATTTGTTTGTCAGAGAGGTACCCATTACTGCCCTAAATGCCAAAAGATCTAAAGCGAAGTAATAAAAAAATAGGCTCTATTTGATACAGCCCTTATTTTATGCATATATTTAATTCCTAATTTGTATTAATCGGAGACATATATGATTTTACCTAGAGCCATCACTTTGTTTATTGCAGCAATAGTCCTTAGTCAATTTTTTGGATGCGCGCAAGATCGTGCTGACAGGGTACAGTATCTTCAATCAGATGCGCATAAAAATAATGACGCTCCCTACTCACAAGCAGTTAAGGTTGGCGATATGCTGTATCTTTCAGGGGTGATTGGCAGAAAGCCGGGTGATCCTGATCTTGCACCAGGTGGAATCAAGCCTGAAACAAGACAGGCAATGGAAAATGTAAAAACCTTGCTTGAGACCTACGGTTCCTCTTTAGATGATGTGGTGAAATGTATGTGCATGTTGGGGGATATTGCAGATTACGACGCCATGAATGAAGAGTACAAAAAGTTTTTTCCAGAAAATCGACCTGCAAGATCTACGTTTGCGGTTGACCTCCCACTCGGAGCAAAGATTGAAATTGAATGCATGGCTAAGTTAGACTAGATTGGAAATTAAATATGAAAAATAGTATTTCTAGAAAAAGCTTTTTAAAACAAGGTGCTACGTTGTTTGGTGGCGCATTAATCGCTCCCTACACAAGCCTCTCAGCACTGAGCTCTGAGGCACAGAGAGAACTTATTCGGATGATGTACAATGAGAATCCCTACGGTCCTTCTCGAATCGCAAAAAGAGCAATGCAAAAAGCGTTCAATGAATCAAATCTGTATACAATGCGAATTGCTCGAAATGAGTTCACTGATCTAATTGCAGATCAAAACAGTGTTGATCCAGATCATATCACGATTGGATTTGGTTCTCGTGAAATATTGAATAAAGCGGCAATGATGAATGGAATTGACAATGGTCAAATGATATCACCGCAACTTACCTTTGAAGCAATCAACCAATACGCAAAAAATGCGATGAATACCAAGGTACAACGGATCGCAATGAGAGACGATTTGCACATCGATCTTGAAAAGATGGCGAGTAGCATCACAAAGAACACAAAAATGATATATATCTGTAATCCCAATAATCCAACAGGGCTTGCATTAGATAGTGATGAGCTTGAGTCTTTTTGCAAAGAGGTGTCTAAAAAAATTGTCGTGTTTATCGATGAGGCTTACCATGAGTATGCAATTGGCGATGGGTACAATACGATGACGCATTTAATTGATGCAGATAACAAGATCATTATTTCTAGAACTGCATCAAAGGTGCACGGACTAGCGGGTTTGAGAGTGGGGTATGCCATATCAAGCCCAAAAATGGCATCGCGTTTAAAGACATATTTGAACGGTTCTTTAAATGTGGTAGGGCTAAGAGCTGCTATCGCTTCGTACACCGATTCCAAATTTCAAGCATTCAGCATAAAGAAAAATAATGAATCAAGAAAGATTGTAACTGATCATCTTGAAAAAAAGAACATTAAATATTTAGCTTCGCATACAAACTTTATTTTCCTAAAGACAGGCATGGAAATAGAAAAATTTCAACCAGAAATGAAAAAACACGGAGTGATCGTTGGTAGGCCATTCCCTCCCTATACAAGATGGTGTAGGTTAAGTATGGCAAAACCAGAAGAAATGAAATTTTTTAATCAGGGGTTAGATAAGGTGTTAAGCGTATGAGAACTATAATCGCAGTATTGATAACAGTTTTATATATAGTTCCTGCTGAAGCAGGCCAAGATAACAATTACGAACAACTTCATGAATTCTTTTTTGAATGGAGAGAATTTGAGAGCCCGCCTCTTAGAGATGGCGCTCCTGACTATACAAAAGGACAATTCAATAAACGACGTCGTGTGTTCAAAGCTCTCGAGCGAAAGCTTGCTGATATCGATACATCTGGATGGTCCCGTTCCTCGCAAGCAGATTACCGCTTTATCCGCGTAGAAATGAACGGCTACGCGTTTAACGAGCGCGTGTTACGATCGTGGGAGCGTGATCCTGCATTTTACCAAACGGTCTGGACCTATCAAAGCGATGTTCCCGCACATGAGGGACCCACCAATCACGCACTTTTAGAGTATTGGCAGTACAGTATACCATTGAAAGGGAGACAAAAGGACGATTTCATTAAATACCTTAGAGTTATTCCACCTTTATTGGATCAAGCTCGTATCAACCTTACAGGCAACGCAAGAGATCTGTGGGTCGCAGGCATTCGCGACATTGAAGATCAAGCAAAGAATTTGAAATCTATTGAAAAAAGGCTTTTGAAGAATCACAATCAGCAAAGCGATATCCC
>CEVS01189124.1_pt1 | contig 12131 bp, 12 predicted proteins | sample 361571 | NCBI WGS metagenome assembly CEVS01 (sample SAMEA2623850, study PRJEB7988) | marine metagenome | isolation source: saline water (ENVO:00002010), including | reverse complement strand
GAGATTAGAAGGTGTTTTCTCATCAATAATTAAAGTTAAGTTAGCATTTTGCTGACCTATAATACCATTTTTAGAAACTTGGAAATCAAGTGTTAAAGTACTAATTCCAACATTCTCTTCTACTGTAAAGAATGGATTAGTAAACGTATCATCAGTATAAAGATTAAAATCAAATGCAGGGAATCCACTATTTGCTAAAGAACTGTCTGATATATCAAATACAACTGTATTATTTCTATATGCTTGAACTTCTGGGTTGATTGCACTCAACCTACCATAAGAACTTGTAGTTATACCAACAATTGATAAATCATCAGCAGAACTTAATTTCTCATAAAAATAATCCGATAATTTAATAGTATCTTCGTCAATAACAATGACATAATACATCCTAGAATCTTCTAATCCACCAGAAGGTGCTGCTGAGTTATGAAGAACCTTCTCACCTTGTCTATATCCATGACCATACATGGTAATGGAGTTATTAGTAGTATTAACATTGGTTTCAGCAAAACCCACTGGATTTATCAATAATCTTCTATTACCATCATCATACTTAACAATAAATGTTGTTGTTATGCCAGACTTAACTTCAATATTAATTGTATCACCATCAGTTAATCCATGTGTATCAGCAGTAGCAACTGTTGCTGTTTTCTTAACAATATCACCAGTAATGGTATCAGTATAAGAAGTCCTAAAGTAGTGTTCTTTACCAGATCCAAAACTGTCAATACTTAAGATTCCAATATCATCAGTACCAATACCAACAAAGGTTCCAGTCGTTCCTACACCAACTTGATTGGTTGATATACCAATAAAGTCTTGATTTATCACAGCAGCATATAACGTTGTATCATCAGTTAACCAGTAATTAGTTGATCCAACACTAACTTGAGGACCACTACCACCAGCACCAACATTATAAATTATCTTCTCTCCTGTTAATAAACCATGTCCAGGAATATGAATTGCATCTAAACGAGGACTAAAACTGTCTACGTTTGCGCCTGGATTTTGATAATATGTTTTACCGACTTTTTTAGCAGATTTTAAAACTTGAGTATCATAAGTTGATATGTAAGGAGACATCCACTCACTTTGCTCTACTTGTACACCTGCAACATAGAAGGTAGGTGTGCTATTTAAAGTTGCTCTAATTGTTGTTCCTGATCCTACAGCAATACCATCAGCACCAAACTTCATTCTATGTGGGTTAGCATTGGTAAGTGTGGTTAATTTAAATCTCTTCCACTCTCTAGTAAGAGTTACCTTTTGATGATAGTAAACATTTACTGCAGTATCATGAAGAATCATCCATACTTCTTCTCCACCTAGATCACCTTTTAAGAATGCAGATGCTGTATGAACATTACCAGAAAGTGTAAATAAACCATTTTGAATTACAATAGTATCTGTGGCAGATGTTGTTGTAGCAATTCCAACCTTAGCAGCAGAAATATTACCATCTGGAGTCTTAGAATGGTAAAATGTTACTGTTCCTATTCCATTACCAACTTCTGCTTTACTCCAAGTACTTCCACTAAGAGTTGCAGATACAGGATCAGAATATAATACTAAGTTCTCACTTATCAGACCAAATGAATCTTCTGGATTAAAATAAAGAGATCTATCTAGTTTGTACTGAGTTGTTGTAGTATAACCAGTATTGATAGTGAACTTGTTTGGTTTTTCAGAGAATAAATCACCTGCTAAGTGTGATTGATTAAGTGAAGAACCATCAATATTTCTTTTTACTCTAATTCTAGAGTTTTGTGTGTCAATATTTAAAACCTTAAATTGTTCATTATTTGATACATAAACATCATCTACTGCCAATGTTGGGAATGTTAATGTTCCAACAACTTCGATATAAGTAGTGATTCCTGTAGCACTTGCGGTTCCAAGATCATTTGATAAAGTTAATACGTTTGTACTAACACCAACAGTATAACTTTTACTAAACTCTGTTGCTAAAATATTCAGATTTTGTATGTTTACAAGATCTCCAACAGAATAATTATGAGCAGTTGATCCAAATCCAACAAATCTACCTTTACCAAGAATTGGAGAGAATTGAATTCCTTCTTGTTCTTCAACATTAAGACCTATTGTATTAACAGATTTACCATTCAATTCAGATATTCTTGCATATATACCACTACCTTCGGTTCCTTCACTATTAAAGAATATGTTATCACCAATAGCATACTTATCACCTGGTGCAATTATATTAACAGTCTCAACAGACCCTGGTGTTGTAGCAACTACTTCAGTAAATCCTTCACTGAATAAGTTAGGTTGAATGAATCCTTTATACCTAGAGTTATTACCTCTAATAGCATAATCACTAGTATATCTAACCCAACCACTATCATTAATATCAATAAAGTCTAAACTAGAGAATTGACTAAAGTTATAACGGTTTGATTTACCTTTATAAGTATTTCCAATAACATAAGGGAATACTGGTTTTAGATATCCAGCAAACGGTCCTGCAACCTCCTGTGAAGAGTCTATAGTTAAGAAGTAAGCATATGTACCATTTGGGAATTCGGGGGTCTTACAGAAGCGTCCATTGTGCTCATCTAAGTCTCCTCCACCAATAAATGTATAATCTTCTATAAAAGTTCCAGATGCATATGAAGGAGGTCTAATCCCAGACACATCAACTCTTAACTCATAACCAGAATTAAGTCTTCTTACAGCACCACCTTCTCTATTAGCATATCCATAAGGACCATAGATTGGATAACCATCATATGACCATCCAACAATAGGTGAGTGATATTTTGTAGTATTTGACTCATTAAAGATGTCTGCTCTAAAAAGAACTGAACCATCTACATCAACAGATGTAGAGAGAAGTTTTCTTCTTAGTTCTCTAGGTGCAAATGCATGACAATATTCAATTTCTTTGTTTGATGCTAATCCAAGAGCAAGAACACCATCATCTGCAGCAATTCCACCTGATAAAAGTAGTCTTTGGACTAAATTAATATTCCAAGATTTAATTTTAGCATCAAATTTAGCACCACTACCAGTTGGAATAACTTCTATAAAAGTATTTGTGTTTTTATAACCAAAACCAGCATTAATAATCTTAATTTCAGTAATTCTTCCTTCTACAACAACTGGATTTATGATTGCACCTGCACCATCACCAGTAACCTTTAAAGATGGTATTGAATTATATCCTTCACCTTGATTATTGATAATAACGTCAATAATCTCACCACTAGAAGATACAAGAGGAGTTAATTGACCATTTACACCGTTAATAAGATTAATTACTGGTTGACGGTTATAGTTCATAATCTCACTATCACCATAACCATTACCTTTGTTACTTAAAGATACTGAATCAATAGAACCTGTAAATACTGGTCTTACTTTTGCTGTAAAATCTTGCCCTGCAAATGTTTGGACTCCAATAGGACCATCAACACTAACTATAATTGGTGTATAAGTTAATTTGTGTACTCCAGTTCCGCTATCGGAGAAATCAAAGAATCTATTATTAGTATAGAAGTAATCTTCAGAGAGACTTTCTCCTGCACCAACAACAACCTTTCTAGCAAGTCTAATATTATCTTTATCTACAACCTTAACAAAATATACTGTAGTTGAAGCAACACCAACAGGGAATGATCCCCCTTCATTAATAAAGATTAAACTCTCTTTGTTTTTATACCCATGATCTTTCAGGTTTAAAACATTATCACTAATATTAACTTCTAAAGGACTAAAGTATAGTGTTTTGTTTTTATATCCAGAACCACCATTAACAACTTCAACAGAAGAAACTATATTCTTCTTATCAAATGATTCAATAAACTGAAGACCTTCACCATTTCCAGTAAAATCTACAGTGTTTATTCCAGCAACAGCATCTTTATAACTACCAAATAATTTAATTGTCTTTTCATCAACTATACCAGCAAAATAAATCGATTTATCAACTAAACCACCAACAACTGTCTGATCTATACTCTTATATACAACTTTTTCTTGTGGTCTTAATTTATGATGAGTACTAAAACCAATAGTATTCTCATTTAGGTTTACATCAGAGTATTCTGCTGCAGTGTTAAATTGTACTCTATGAGTAACACTAGATAAGTTACATTTTGCTTCTGCACCATCACCTTCTCCACCAAAAATAGATACAGTTGGATTACCACTAGATGATATGTAATCGAATCCTTTCTCAATAATATCAATACGCTTCAAGGAACCAGTAAGGTTACATACACCAGTTGCACCAGTACCTACATTTGAAGTTCCTGCACCCACACCATCTTCAATATGTAATATAGGTGGATTAATAATGTCGTAATTAGAATCACCTACAGAAGCAACATCAATACCTTCAAGTTGACCATAATATACTAGATCACTAGACTTATAGTTTAATAATTCAACACCATTAAGGAACATTCCTATTTGTCCTGGTGTTGTTAACTCAGATTGATCGGGTATTTCAGGTTTACTAAATTTTCTAACAATATTTTGACTTTTTATTTCTTTATTATGAAAATCTAGCAATTCTATCTTATTATTAGTTACTGTACCAAAAACTCTTACAAAAATACCATTTCTTATATTTGACTTACTTGTTGCAAGACTAATTGTACTTGCATTAACCTTTTTAATATAATATTGACCTTCTGGAATATTAAGAGGTATATTATTATCTGCAGTATACCAAACAGGGTCACCACTATAGAATGGGTTTGAACCAATGTTCATCTCAAACCCGTTAAATTGCCCACTAAAGGTCACTGATTGGTCTTTAGGTACAATTGGAGTATTAAAGTAATCTGGTAAGGAAGGAGAGACTACATAAGCATCTCTAACACCATGATTTAATGATGTATAAACATTCTGTAAATTAGCAGATACTTTTGATAGATTTGGAAGATTTGTCGCTATAACTTTAGATATTCCTCTTCTAACAGTAAATCTTAAATTGGCAGTTACAAGATTTGCAGGTAAATTAACATCAAAAGTTTTTTCATCACCTACAGCAAGAACACCTACATCGTAGATAGATCCATCACTAGCAGTTAAAGTACCAATATCACCTAGAGTAAATATATGTTCATCGTATGTAGTTAATCTATATTGTGCCGCACCATTAATATTATTAGTTAATTTTACAATATCTAATATGTCATATTCAGGAGTAATATTAGATATCCAACTCTTGTAAATTTGCTGTGATGAGTCATATCCTAAAGATATAATTTCAACTTGATCACCTGCTTGATAATAGTTTGATGCTGTAGCATCATAAACCAATTCACCAAGAACACCAGTTACTTTAACTCTTATATCATTACCATCATTATCAATAGCAAATGCATAATCTGGAGTTGTTACTTCACTAGTAATTGGGATTTCAATAGGAGAATTTAAACCAAAGAATTGATTAGAAGACTTAGATGTGTATGTAATAGAATATTCAGTACTATCAATATAAACATTAAGTGTTCCAGAATCTGGAAAACTAAGAGCTGAGTCAACATCAATATAATCCTGCCCTAAACCAACTGCTGAAGTAATTGTTGTTTTAGGATGAACAGTAAATTTAAACAGTTCAATATCAGGATTATAATCAAGACTTAATCTATAATATGATTTGTTATCTTTAATAAGTTGTTCAACTGCCGTAATAGAACCAGTTGCTTTTTGGATTTTACCAGATTCATCTTGAAAAAGAGTTCTATTAACAAGATCTTCTGGATCTCCAGTCATCTTTTGTACTACAAGATCTCGAACAATTCGATAATCTGCATCTGATGGTTGTAATAAAAAGTCTCTTGGTTTAACAACTGATATATCAACACCAAAAAGTATCTTAAAAAGAATATCAAATGATGAACTAGCACCCTTTGCAGAGTAGAAATCTTTTAATCTAGAAACTATAACCTTCTCATTAACTTCCTCAAAGAATGATAAATCTTCAAATCCTGGTGCATATTGTCCTTTAAACTTTTTATAAAACTCAAATAAGAATAAAGAATTTAGATTATATACTACTGAACCACTAACATGTTCAGATACCTCAGTATCACTAAATGTTAAACTATCGTCTGTTTGCCCTTTATATGATGTTATTCCACTAAATCCTCTCTCACAACCAACAAATGTAGTTGGTGTCTTACTTTGATAAGTTATAACCTCACTATCAATCTGTATTAAACCATGAGTCTCAGGAAATCCTTGTGTATTAGTTACTGATATTACATCAGAAAATAAACCAACACCATCTGTGGTGTCGGTATAATAAACCAATTCAGATAAATTCTCTAATCTTACATATTGGTCAATATTATTAAGTATATCTGACGGACCACCAGGTTCCTCTAGAGATTCGTAATACGATCTAAGGAATCCTTGAAATTCGGGATAATTATCCCTAACAAAACCAGGAACCTGATCCTGTATTAGGTGACGGGCTTTTACTCTATTTTGCATATCTTTACAACCTTACGTATTCCTCGTCGGTGTAGCTAGATGATACTATATATCCCGATCCTGAGAGCTCTGCTCCAGAGGAAATTGTGTCAGAAACCATATTTATAGTTGATGAAGATGTACTTAATTGTAGATATAAATCCTGTTTTCCAATGATATCATTGGATAGAGGAATAGCAGAGACCTCAATTATTTGGTCTCCAGATGCCTTCTTGGTAGTAGCAGTAATATTTAGAGCGTTGATAGTAATCTCACCTTTCTTATAGTCGATTTTACCAGCATTCTGACGTACAACTACAGGAGTTTGTGTGGCATCTAATTTAAAAATAACAACAGTTCCAGTCATCATATCCTTATTTGGAATATCACTGAAGTAAACAGTACCAGTTATACCACTAATAGAGACTCCAGAACTCTTAAAGTTATAACCAGTAGCATTTTTAACATGGAATTCATTACCAAAACAAATCTCATATTCAGCAAACTGATTAAGTAATACCTTTAAATCCCTCCTTATACTCACGTTTGTAATGTTTGATGTAATTGCACGATCAGAGTCGTCAATTAATTTGAGGAATTTACTGTATTTGAACCTTGATCCATACTTATTCAAATCTGTAGATTCTGAATACATATCAATATTGGTTGATATAACACTTTGCAATTGCTGTGCTGTACCTAAGTTGATGTTATAGTAGACTGAAGTGTCATATTCAATATACAGGAACTTCAAATCAACAAATTCTGGGACAATTCCTGCTACCGCATACTTCTTAAGAGCAATTTTTAGGTTGTCTTTAATGTTGTTTGGTAAATATGTACCATTTCTTGGTTTTACGGTAATATAAACCTTACCAAATTTAGGAGGAGTTAACTCTTCACCACCATAAACAGAGACAGATTCAGTCTCAGGGAATATTTGAGGTAAAATTGTCTCATAATCAGTTGCTGTTACTGCCCTATTTTGAGATGCATAGACCCTAGGAGCAAACTTTTTAATAGAAGCAATAGTTTCAATCGCTGTACCACCACCAGATGACTCATCTGCAGTCACAATTGGAGAAGAAAGTTTAACAACGTTACCATTATTATCCTTTAATCTACCTACAAAGGTAAATTCAGACACTCCATTTGCCTCTTGTGCTACTGTAGTGATATATGAGGCAACAATATAGTTCTTATCTTGTAATTTTCTACCAAAAACACCGTCACCAAAGAATACTTCGTATCTTTGATCATCAATTTCGTTTAAAAAGAAGACATCATCGGTATTTTTTAGTTCAGTAATATTGTTTACGTACTTATACTTCCTAGTTATCGAACTTTCCTTAGATTCTCTTACATCTATTCTCAATAAACTACTATCAATGTTAGTATTATTGAGAATAAAGCGTTGATCTTTGTTTAAAGCATCATAAGTAAAGGTTTCTGTTAGATAAATGCCTTCATATATGCTTATTGCATCAAAAGAAGCAATACCACCCGATACAGGAACAGTAATATCCTCTGGAATAGAGAATGTATAACTCTGATTACCATAATTAGCAGCACTTGTTGCCACAATACCCTTTCTAAGAGTAATTGAAGTGGGATTTATATTTAAACTACTAGTAGATAAGAAGAATGATATCTTTGCTTTTGCAGCAACGTTAGATCTAGGTATATAACCGACATTTCTTGCTAATGATACAACGTTTTCTCTTAGTGTTGCACCATCAATAAACACCTCATTAGACAGCATATTGGCATTATATGCTGATATGTAAGTATTATATGCTAAAGTATCTAATAAGATGGAAAAATTAGACCCATCAAAGTCAAAATCAGTAAAGTCACTGTTAGTTCGCAGATAACTCTTTACCTGCGTTTTGATTTGGTCAAAATCTAAGTTTGAAAAATTTACTAATGCCATCTATCGAGTAGGTAATAAGACGAATGATAATTGTTGTGGTTGTACATCAATACCAATTATCAGATATATTAATGTCACATCCATTGCATTATTATCAAAATCAGGTATTACCTTTACATTATCAATAATTACCCTTGGTTCATAGTTTTTAATAACTGCTTCAATTTCTCGTCTTAAATTGTCAGCAGTAAATGAATCTACGTTCTCAAAAAGGAGTCTACTTACAGCACAACCCAAACTAGGGTCGAACATCTTCTCACCTTGTAGAGTCAATACAAGATTTTGCACAGAACGAGAGATAGCAGACTCATTTTTAAGCACTAGTAGATCTTTTGTAAGAGGATTCCTCTTTAAAGATAAACTAATGTCTTTGAATCCAACACTAGACCTCTCTACGGGCATGATATTTATTTAATACTTTATTTAATATCTATTTAGTCACTTCCCAATCAGTTATTTGCGTTGAAGGATCATAAAGTTCCTCTTTAGGCAAATCAACGTTCCTTTTTGCTATCTTTTTCAACTGGTGATCAGAGTCAGTCTCTGTAATTAGTGTTCTATTTTCGATTTCCATCAACATTCCTCTATATCCAAGACCTTTATATTTATCTTCCAAATTTTCGCTTATTAATACCGTCTAATTGTGCCTCTAAAACGACTTCTATGCTCCTTATATTATCATAAAGGTATTCTTCCCAATAATTGTCTTCTGTAAGGTCATATAGATGGGCAAGATGCTCTAGAGCGTACATTATTTTAGTTTGGTCGTTCATTCTCATTGGGATTATACTCGGAAGGGAAAGGATAGTGGTCTTTTTCGTGTAAAAGGTACATTTGTTGTTCAGTATTTAAATCAGGATACAATGAATGCCACACTAAATCCCCAGCAATACATATACGATAATCATCTGACGTATAACCAGGGAATACCATATGATTTATATCACTAGGGAAGAATAACATTGTACCTTCTTTAGTTTTATCTAATTTAAAATTACTTCTGTGGTGTTGACCCATAATATCGCTATAGGTAAACATAAAATCACTTGCATCAGGGTGCATATTAAAACCCTTCTCTTCATCTCTCCAATCAGTTGGTATCTTAACCCATATAACAAAACTGAATACTGCTTGATGATGATGCAAGGTTACATAGTCACCTGGTTTATTGATTCTAACCCAGAGTTTGTGTATACCTAGTTTATGTCTATGCGTACTTCTATCGTTTGCAGGTATATCCCATTTCTTTAAATATTCATCAACAGCATCATATGCTATTTTACCTATTTTACGTTCTGGATCTTCTAAAGGATATTGATTAAATCGTTCATCGTCTCGGTTAGGTATATTATTAACAGAATCTTCTAAATCTTTAATACTCTCATCATTTAGTTTTAATTCGAGTATACCAAAGTTAGGAATAGTAACGGATTCAACTTTATCAAAACTCATTGTTCCTGTAGTTTCTCTACGACTGTTTTTTCTTGCATTGGTGCTACATCATTAAGACCATTAGCATCAAACCAAGGTGCATCCTCCCAATCAAATCCTTCACCAAAAGTATTATCAGGTGATGCAACATACCAATGACACTTAGCGTCAGGTATATCTACAGCACACACTGCCCAATCATCTGCCCACTGTGGTACTTGTACCCACATGACTGCTACTATTAACATAGAGGATAATAATCCCCATTCTCTCCAATCGTTCATTACCATTCCCTCTTGAGTTGTCTGACATCAGTAACACCAAACATTGCTTTACACTTTGCTTCAGCGTCTTGTCTTAAGTTAGATTCGCAAACAAATTCTACCTTCTGTAATCTATTAGAAGGTAGTAGTATGTAAGCAGACCATTGGATGTCTTTCATATGACTAGTCCAATCCCCTAGATCGTTTCCATTCGGAATACATTTGACCGAATACCATTCCCTCATGTGATTTAATTGACGAACCATCTAATAACTCTATTTGCCTCTTACTTAATTTACCTTTTTTCATTTCTCTATATTCTTTAGGAAAACGAGCGATTGCGGCGGTTCGTTCTTCTGAATTCATCTTCCTTGTCCTTTATATCTCTTTTGTGAATTATTTCGAGACGTTGCGGCATATTTTGTATGCTTACCTTTTCCTTGTCGAGTTTTTTTGGGGATTGTCTCTACGAATTGGGAAGATCCCCATGCTCCTGATTTAGTTTTGACGGGCATTTTTATCTCCGTTGTGGTTGTACATCAATTTTGTCTGGGTTTATATTATTCTCTTCGTCCGAGAAAAAGCGGTCTGCTAAGTCTTGTAGAACTTCGCCCAACTCATCCTCAGTGAGGCACTGATAAAGTACCTCATTATCATAGTACAAGTTGTATAAGGTTCCAGCGTTCATTAGATGACCCTTGTCTTCTCGTGACCGACTCTGATACGAGGATCGCACCAAGTCTCAACGTCTGCTTCTTTGGCATCTAGACAGAATGAGACATCTTCGCCACACATGTCTTGTACTTTACCAGACTCAAAGACTTGCATCTTAGGAGCAAACCAAGGATATTCGAGACGTTCAAAGACACCCTTACGTATGAGAACCCAACCGAATCCTGTGTAATCGACAGTAAATGGTTTGCGACGTTTGCCCATAGACTCTACAGTCTCATGATTCATAACCCCACCGTTCTTACGGAAGTCATCTTCGTCTAACCAGTGAGCAACTGAAGTAGTATGCCCATCTTCAGTAGCATACCAACCTGCTGCTATCTCTCGCTCCGCTTGAGGAACACCTTCTTTGTCTGGACCAGGTACTGCGAGATCGCATAATTGCCAGAACTTCTCTGTGTTGAATACGATGTCACTATCAATCCATAACTGATAATCATATTTTAACTTACCATCCCAAGGAATTTGCTTAGGACCACGTAGTACATTAGCACCTAATACTTTGCATCTCGCAAAGTTAACCATTGAAGAGTAATCTTGTGAGATCTGAATACTCATGTTGTTCTGTACAAGATCAAAACTTAACTGTACAAAACTCTTTAAGAACTGGTAAGAACATCCTCTACCTGGTAAGCAGAAGACTATTGCTTTACCTTTCATTCTTTCTTTTATTGCATCAATATCCCAATCTGGAGCCTTTGCTTTAGGTGCTGCTGCCTTCACCGTGAATCCCTTTGCCATAACACTTGGTAATGTAGATCAATTATACTGTCGATAATACTATTTGTCAATAAGAACCATCTGTAAGTTCTTTGTTTACTTCATTGTCTAGTTCTTCATAATCTAACTTATCTGGGTTATCTTTAATTTTATCTTCCCAATGTTTATGGAATGTCTCTTCAGACACACAGGGGGCGATACATGTTTCTTCGTCGTAGATATGGTAGATTTTATCTGGCATGAGTAGTAGGAGTAACAACTTAGATTATCTAAGGAGGCACGAACTGTTAATGAATGAGTTTACTAGACCCAGACCGTTCTGAATGCCCATAGTATATATCAACCCTTTTGGGAGGATTTTTTTCCTGAGAATTTTTCTATATGTATTATAACATACACTCGATATTGACTTTTGTAGGTTAGGGTCTCTATCGTTTTTTATTTCGCACGGCCGCTTCGCTAATCGGCACACCCCCTTAAATCACTGTCAAATACGACTACTGTCTAGAGACGTGTTATCACGAATGACTATAACGAATCGGTGTAGACATAGCGAACGGCAACGCCTACTGTATTTCGACGCATAAAAA